>Ga0065711_1010766_pt1 | contig 17459 bp, 9 predicted proteins | sample Hoacrofraction12_FD_59098 | JGI IMG/M metagenome (GOLD analysis project Ga0065711, IMG submission 59098) | Hoatzin crop microbial communities from Cojedes, Venezuela - Epithelial fraction 12 v2 (version 2) | ecosystem: Host-associated > Birds > Digestive system > Esophagus > Crop | place... | reverse complement strand
TTTTTTTTTTTTTTTTTTTTTTTTAAGTGTACTGTTTTGTAAGCGGTAGAAAGCTGCAGGCAGGTGTCAAAGGTGACTCTGGGGACAAGTTCAAAAATGAAAAAAAATATCCCACAATTGAAGTGAAAAGAAAATCTGTCCCAAGTGTGGAAGTTCAAGTCCTGCCGAATGCCAAGTGCTGTGTTAATTGCAATCCAGAGCATGGGGAAGAAAAAGCTCCTAAGATTTCCCTGTTGTACAGAAAATCTCTTTAGTTTGATGGAGTCCCTTGGAACCAACACTTCCATTTTCGGGGAAGAAAATGAAGAGGTTTTTTTAATAAAGCACTAGTATTGCAACTACTGTTACCACTAGTCTTCTGGATTTAGAGAACTCCAGCAGATCTTTCAGTTCCTGGGTTGTTTTTTTTAAATCTTATATAAACTAGGTGATGGTCAAGAGGCAGAAAGAAAACATTGTCTGCAGAAGAAAATCCTAATGTGTTCTCAATTTTAGGTTTCGGTGCCTCAAGGTTCCCAAGCAGTGCCCCAGCAGACCTATCAACAGCCTGTTATAATTCCCAGCCAGTCAAATCAAGGCTTGCCCACAACAGGAATGCCGGTTTACTACAGTGTCATTCCATCAGGTCAACAGAACAATTTAAGGTGCGTTTAACTCGGTTAGCTCGGATTTCTCAGCAGCTAGGCTTCCTTGCCTTGTAATAACTGATAGGATCTAGTGTAGTATTGCGTATATTAAAATGTATTTTAAAGGCAGACTTACAGGCTCTTCATTATCTATTTATTTTTGCTCTTACGCAGTTAACTAAAACCACCAGTGCTGCTTTAATTGGGACATCCTTGTGAAACTGGAAAACATTGTTTCCGTATCACTTTCAGCAATACTTTACTGTAGTTCCACGTCTTCAGTTTTCTGCGCTCCTTTTCTTACACATCAAACACCAGTGAGCTCAGCAGCAGTGCCTTTTTGCAGTAACATTTGACCGTCCGTACGCATTGGTTTTGTCAAAGATACCACTTTAATACGGTGTAGAGAAAAGAGAATTCGAATCCCAGAAAAGGACTTGACTTTCTTCCTTTCTTGGAGCTTTGCCTGGAAGGAGCTTAGCTTACTTTGTCTGTGTAGCTGACAAGGGCTGCTGGCACAAAGGTGGCTATGAAACAAGTACAGGAACTTCCTCCTATGCTTGGGTTTTATTTGATAAATAACTCCTTTTTTTTTTTTACTGACCTTGATAACAGCAGACTGGCCTACGCATACAGACCTCCCTGTGTATACATCCGCATCCCCAACACACTCTGTGTATTTGTGAGAGAACAGATAGGCAGATACCTAAAAGAATTCATTAGGATTAATGCTTGTTACAAATTTTTCTTTCTCTAGGTTTTTGAACTTACAAATGTGCATCATTTAAAAATACCTTGCTTGCAGCTTTTAAACAAGCAGCAACAGTAGGAAGCTTGCTTCAGCCTTTTGTGAGTGCAGAGACTTCAATAGTATTTGTGTTGTCGCTGCATGGCTTCATCTACTTCAGTGTGAATTCTTGTTCTTTGTATCTGAAGGTTCTTTTTATCCTCTTCTTCTGTGGCTGTATTTGAGGTTCAGTGAAGTGGTAGGTAGATATAATCCTAGACTGGTTTTGAAGTAAGTTTTGTTGCTTGATCTTTTGCGTCATTTAGAATGTCCCTCTCTTTTGAAAAGGGAAACGTTTGTTAGGAGCTCGGAGCAGACTAGCGGCTAACGACAGCATCTTGCTTTTATCAAAACAGTGATGTTGCAGCACTTTGACAGGGAAAGCGGGATGCTGTTCTGCAGGAACTGAATAGTCTCAAACCTCCAGGTCACAATTGAAAACTACGATCAGTAGACAGATGAGAAGCTATGTGAGAGCACACGTCCCATGCAGATGTAAAACCATCTGTTTTAGTTTTCACTGAGTCTTATTTGCTTTAATGGAAGGGAAGCTTTAAATTAAAATTATATCATTGAACTGCAGGACAAGGGATGGCACAAACTACTCATGACAACATAGGTAAAAATCTAAAGTCCAACAGGGTTACACCTACTTTTTTTCCCCCATTTGAAGCAGTAGTGTGTTTTCCTCATTCCCTCAGAATGTTTGCTGTATCTGTTAGTACAGAAAGGAAGTATCGGTTCTATAGGCACCATTCTGATCATCGTCCACCAACCTGATGTTCTGGCCCTGGCAGTACCATCAGTCAGTGGCACGATAGAATTTGCCTATGCCTGTTACTTACCTATTTTTCTCCTGAATGCCCTGAGAAATACCTGCCATAAAAGTTACCATTTTCCTCAGTGATTTGTAGTATGTGTAGACAGCAGATGCAGCAGTTATGATTAAATAAATAAGTGTAGCATAAAATGCCAGTTAGTCATGTTCTTTTTTTATTATTATTGTTCTTACAGTTCATCAGTAGGATATTTGCAGCCTCCTGGATCAGAGCAAATACAGTTTCCTAGAACATCATCACCATGCAGCTCGCAGCAGCTTCAAGGACAGCAGTGTGCAGGTTGGGGGAATAAAGTTTTTATTGGAAGACTTCAAAAATGTCTGGCTGTTATTGTGCTGGGTGATTGGATATTTGCTATTAAGGGGCTGACTTAGAATTAACTACTGTATCGTATTTCCTTCTGTGTTCCGTTTATGAAGTTATATTGGAGGCAGGTTAACTTGACGTCTCAATTTATTTATCACTGAAAGCTTTCAAGTTATGTTCTTGGAATTCAGTAATGTCCATCGTAATGCCTTGCATGTCTGCTTGTGAGTTGGCACAGATGTGGGAGCTACGTTCTCAGCAGAATGACTTTCATCTTTACCTGAATAGTTACATGGGTCTAAAAAACTTGTGATTTGGATTTACATTTGACAAAATAAAAGCAAGGTACATTTTGGAAGCAGCATACTTGGCTCTTCTACTCAAGCAGCATTCTAGATTTCGCTTAATGGAATAGGAGTAGTGATTTTTCTTAAGGCTTCTTGAGAAGAGGGTGAAAACTGTAAGTGTTCTGGGTTTGGATAGAGAGGAAAGGGAGATTTTTGACCTGCTGAAAAGCTCGATGAAATACTCCTAAACTGTGTGGGGGTGTTTTGTTTTTGTTTTCTATGGTAGCCTTATTTACTGCTCTTACTTTCATAGTTTATAGCAACCATTCAAGTCAGAAGCCATCACCTCCTACATTATTGCCACCTTCATCAAAGTCAAAGCCACAACAGGCTGCTTCCATTGTGCACTACAGCATAGTTTCTCCACCCTCATCATGTAAAAGCTCAGCTACTGGTCTTTCCATCATGCAACCAATAAAAGGTATATTTTATTGGGATTTTCATCTAAGCCATTCTGTCTAGAAACCTGTTGTAAATTATCAGATGATTTCATGGCTAACTGCTAGAACAACTGCAACTTGAGTGCCATCTCTGCGAGTACTTGTAACAACCCTAGGTCAGTCACCTAGATTCCACTACAGATGTGGTGTTTTCTTAGGAACATTTAAGATATTCTTAGAGCCTGTTTATTAGTAAATAGATAGCAGGCAGTGAAGTGGCAAGAGAACTGGGTTAGCAGTGTATTTTAGTTCATGGGCATGTTTGGTTTTGTTTCCATTTTGCTCCAAGTTTGTTTGGCTTTAATTCTGGAGGGCTGTCATTTCAAGATACCTAAAATCAGGCTCGCACGAGTTTGTTCTTCTGCCCTCGTAATCTGTCCTGGTAGTGTGGGTTTTATGCAGTTTTGAAGGCCTGATTCAAACCTGTTCAACTGTGATTTAAAGCAGTTTGGGGAAGGGGAAAGCCCTCTGACATAGGTAGAACAAATTTTGCGAGAGTAAAGAAAAGCGTGCATTTCAGCCAGTGGCACTGAGATGATGAATCAAGGCCACTGAGGTAAGGACAATGAGGACATATGCAGACAAGCAGCAGAGTTAGGTTTATTTTCATTTGAAAAACTCATCGAGGACCAGACTGCAAATCTGGGAAGCCTTTCAGGGATTTCTTCTGGGTTTCCCTTCTCCTGGGTTTTGACAGGTGATGCAATGTCTGCAAACTGACTTACACATTCTATGACACTTTCTTCAGCATACTTGTTTAGGAAAAGAATGCCATTTATTTCACGTACTGAAATGCTGTGGAACTAGGAGTAGTAGAAAGAGCAAGTATTTCTGGATGTACAAAGTTTTCTTTTGTCAGTTTAAATAGCATTTTCAGACTGACTGTATTTTTAGAAATGGTGCAGTAGATGGTTTCAGAAGACAGGCGTGTTTTTGTTGGGTCTTCACTTGTCACAGAACTGAGATCAGTCAAGAGAGTGGAGTGCTGCAGAATAAAATGCTGTAATATTACAAAACTGTAAAATAAGTAGTGCTTATAATATTTATAAATATATGCATAAAATGTTAACATGAAACCAATTTTCTTGTTTAAATGTAGTGTGTGTACACAGATGTTTGTCTGGTACATCTCAGATTTACGAATAGGGATTATGTTAAGTTTATGGCTTTACCACCTGGAAGCTGCTGTGTTATGTATTATTCTGACTGTGTGGCAGATACCCACAAACAGTTATATTTTATTTTTGCTGCGCAACAAAATAGAAATATGNGCCATGTGGCCCTTATTAGGGACAGAGCAGGGACTCTTAAATTTATATCCTCTGCTGAAGTTGGCCAGATATCTGCTGCTTCCATTTCAGTCTGTAACACATGGGTAGAACTTTTTGCCATTAAAAAGAAAGTATAGATGTGAAAACATTACTATTATTACTTTATTTTTGTAAATATCAATATAGCGACTACTTCAGAATACAGTTTACAAGAGCTAATATAGTTTTAATATGAGTTCCTTATTCTACATTGTTTGGTTTGCTTTTCAAGAGAGACTGTTTCTTTTTGTGGAGCCCAGGGGTAATGAAAACCCATTTTGACAAATAGCCCATTTTAAAAAATACAAGATGAATGCATTTTATGATCTGTATCTGACTGCTCCTAACTGATGCTGTGACGTAGGTAGTAAATTGAGAGGCCTGTAGGTCCTGTAGGTGGGTGATTAAATGATTTAATCATGGTTTCTGAGAAGCGCTGTAAACAGTGGGTAGAGTAGGGAAGGAAATTGCAAACAACCATTTACAAGTAAACAGGACATTGTATGAATTACCTGGGACAGATCCAGGTCAAAGGGGGAAGACAGCTTCTCTCTGGGGCAGCCTCTGGTCACGCCTCCTCATGCAAAAACTCATGGAGCAGCATCAGCTACTTGGCTGTTCTGCCCTGGCTTGGGCACTCCGGTGGCTACCACAGCAGCTACGGGACGCGGGGATCCATCTGCAGTCTCTGCCCAGAAAAACGTTCCTATATGGAACTTTTAACTGAGGGTAATTTTGCCTCAGACTAAAGATTGATTCCAGGTCTTTCTGATGTATGCCATCGTATTGGAGAAAACATTTTGAGTCCATATTGCTGTGTATCATGTAAAACTAAATAGGTAACTTCTATTTTTAAATAAAGCATATTTTTACTTAACATCACATGTTCTTCAATATGTTGCTCTGACAGTAACTACAGTGAATGTTGAATACTTTCAACTATTATTAAATAGAAGGATTTATTTCAAAAATATTCTCAATAATGAGTTTCAGTGGCTCCACTATCTTTTGTAGTTCTGGAAAGCCCTCTAAGATAGCTCTCACAGATTTATCTGATAGTGAGGATATAATTGTACAGAAGATACTGCTCTAGTTTTCTAGGATTCAGCAGCTTCCTTAGCAAAACATTCATTATGCTATTTCTCTTTTTTAAATTCATGTCTGTGCTGCTAAAATGGAAATGTATGATGAACTGACTGTAGCCTGCCGATTCCTTGTCTTGCAGCGGTAGCACCACCACCAGGTGGGGGAGTAGTAATGATGCAGCTGAATATACCTAACAACGCTCAGCCTCGGAACCATTCCCCTCCACAGTGGAAACAGAATAAGTATTACTGTGATCATCAGAGGGGACAGAAGTCCACAGAACTTAGCACTTTAGACAGTGCTGCACAGGTACAAGGTTTTTGCTTTGTTTTCCAGGATGACTTAAAATTTGCATAAATTGCGTCTTTGCGTGTTTTTTCAAAAGTTCTTTTTGGGGAATAAAAACCTGCTCCGATAGTACTTAATTTAGCTATTTTAACTTTACTTCAGTCTTTGAATGCTGTCTGTAGGTGCTGTTTAGCTTGTTCAGCTAGGCACTTTTTAAAACCCTAACCTGTTGTTTATTCCAGTTGCAGCATAGTCCTCAACTAGGTAGTCCTGTCACCTCACCGGCCCAATCACCAGCACCAGCTCAGCTACCAAACATGAAGAACATCCGTCCCACATTAACACCGCTTTCTATTGTGTCCCAGTTTTCTAGACCTTTTGTCCCTGGACAAGGTATATTTTTTATAAAATGTGTGGGTGTTTTTTGTTTGAATGTTTTAAAATACAAGTTATATGGTCATCAAAATTATCCACACAAGCATCATGTAAAATTTCACCTTATGTCTCTGTGCTGACACCATCCCCTGTGTTCTCAAAAGCTTTTGATCTTCTTGTTGTTGTGAGAGCCTCTACAACCCACTAGCATTCTCGTATGTGAAATTCCCTGTTCCAGCACTGAAAATATTAATGAAATGTTTGATATAATTTAGCTTCAAGCTTTAACCATAAATCTAGAACTTGACACACGCTGTCATAAAGGATGCAATTTTAGAGCTACAAAGGTAAAATAAATAATGTGGGACTAGCTGATCTTAATACATTAGATGGGAGTTTTGGGGGAAAGGATAAGAAATGCGATGTTGAGATGAGTGTTCTGTCCGACTCACTTATTCATGATGCACTGAATCAAACCACAGCCTAAGCTGTGTTTTTGATTTTTGATTCCTCTGCAGGAAAAACTAGCATGATGGGACTTACAGCTTCAATCCAATACTGTTGTGACTTCAATTTGTATTTCAAATAGTACCCACCAAAGACAGAAAAAAGACAGAAAAAATTCCTTGTAGGATAATTTCAATCCTCTGCTGCCATGTTAACAGAAGAACAGAAAAAGGGCATTTTCACTGAGATGTGATAGTTGATAAAGACAAATGATAAAATGATAAAAATGATAAAAAACCCCCTTTTATCAGTGAGCAAAGACATCCTGGTATAGTTCCCAAACTCAAAATTAATGGGTCTGTTTTACAGAAAGATTTACTTTGAAGCAACACTTAGAGAAAATTCTGTGTGTCTTTCCTATTAATAAAGAAAACCTTTATTTTCTTGTCTGTCTTACCTTCTGCATAATGACCTTTGTAATTGCTTTTGTCATTGGTCCTTCCAATGACCTTTGTCATTGCTTTGTATTCCAATATTGTAAAAATTTCAGGTTGCCCGTTGTAAAGTATCCCTCTCGACTTTCTTAATCTTCTGTGATTACTAAAAACTTCTATTCCATTGTCTTCGTGAATCCTTGGAGCAAACAGACATGTAAAGATGTACCTGGCACTAATCAGGGATATAACCATGAAAATGATTAAATTAGTACACTGAGAGGAGCTTTAGCCTTATTAAGCGCACTTTGAAATGAGAGGATTTAGATAAGACTGCAATGAAGAAAAACTTGTAGTGTGTTTTTCGGTATAATCCTTAACTGCAAGAAAGCTTGGACCTTTTCACCTTGTGATCAGTGCGTGACTGACATTTGTTTAACCATGCCAGATCTTACTGTGTTAGCCTAGCCAAATACACTGCTTTGTGCATAGTTACTCTGCTTTCTCTTCTGTGTAAAGCATACATGGTAAGAGGGACTTGGAGGAAGATTTCGTGTAGCAGAAACCCTTCTAATTACCTTTCTTTTTAAGGAGATGCCAGATACCCATTGCTTGGCCAACCCCTGCAATACAATCCACCATCTTTATTACGTGGACAAGTAACAAGCCAACAGGTATTAAAGAGAACAAACTCCTGGCAACATTTTAAAAAAAAAAACAATTCAGGACTAACATTATAACCACTGTGAACAGGGAAATATGTTATTGCATTAGAAAAGTAATTGAGTGGAAGGTGCTTGCTTTCTAGTAACGGTTCCATTCTGTGTTGATACTTCCCATTGTTCTTGTTTGTTGTATTAAAAACAAAAAAAACTGAGAAACATTTTCCTGAAATTTTAGCTTTAGGCACGGTGTAGATTGTGGTGGGGTTTTTTAAGCAATTCACCAGCAGTTCCAAAAATCAGAGAGAACGCTTGCTAAAAGGATTTTGTTTTATTTGAATAACAATTTCAAAAAAATAAAATACATGTGGGTATTTCTAGACAAAGAGTGGCTTTGTTTCTTGTAAGAGAAACAAAACCAAAATATTAGTGTTAGCAAAAATAAACCGTTTTGCTATCTATTTTACCTTTGGGGGCAGACACACAGACCCCCTAGCTCTGCCTTGCTCAGTTCTATCCAAGATCAACCAGAAGATGTGATGGATGGGGGGGAGGGGGGTGCAGCAGGTGTTTTCTTGCAAGAAGATTTAAGGTGATTTTTTTTTTTTTTTTCCATCACCTGCTTCCTTTTTTCTGACGCCAAGGACTGAATGTGCCTGTAGGATTGCTAACTCCAAGATTAAAACTGGACATGAAAATCTATTCTGTACCATGGTAGCACAGGTTATATTCCAGACATTCCTCTGCACCTTTTTTCACTGAGCTAACCTAGAAATTTTAAGCTATTGATGCACTGTCATTAAAGTACATCATTTATGTCAATCTTTCCAGTGTCAGCCTGGAAACAGACATGGAAACAAGGGAAAGAAGCCAGCAAAGAAGGCTGCTTCAGCAGATCTTGGTGCAGGAGAATCAGGTATGAAATTGCTGATTGACACAGTCAGTCCTCCAACAAAATGAATTACGGTGATGGGCTGGGAATGTGACAGGAAAAGCACAAGTGAGACAAGGGCCGGAGTGAAGGGTAATTGGACAGAAATGGCAAACCCTGGAAACATAAGGATAGAGAGGAAGACTTGATTAGGAAAGAGGGGAAGAGGGAGGTTAAATGAGAAAAGTGTTGTTATGAAGGCTGGAAAAAAAGCAGATCAGGACTGGACAGTACCAAAACGAAAAGCAAGCTTCTCTGTTTACTGGACGTAAGTTCTATGATAGTGTTACACTAAATATTGTTATATTAAATACACATACTCCAGTCCTTTTACTTGCATGAAATGTGAAATCAAACACAAACCACAAATCAGTCTGTGCTTCTTTTTCTTTCCAATACAAATAAGCACGCGGATTTGGGTAACATAGAGATCTACAGATTAGCTCCTTGGAGTTGGTCAAGATGTCATCCAGATAAAAACCTGACATCATCTATCTTCGTATCTTTACTGGAAATAATTTTTATTGCAAGTGTTACCTACTGTCAACCCTTTGCAGAAAGTTACAGATAAATCAGCTTTTCCTAATACTTTGCTGGAGAGGATTTTGGGAGGGAAGAGTAGTTTTTTAACACAGTGATGCGTGCAGTTAAAAGGCGAAGTCAGTGAGATGCTGTAGTGAGTTCTCAAATCTGCTGCAAAATTAGGTGTTATTTTATTAGTTTTTCCCCTCTCTTTTGAGGGCCCTCTCTGTATTCACAGCTTTTATTTGTATGCTTGTAGCTGCAAGCAGTGCTAAATGTGAAAGCAATCGGCTCTCTAGAATACTAGAAATGGAATGCCTTGTGTATTTGGTATCGGCCAGCTGGAGATACAATTATGAAATAACTTCCATTGTGTTTGTTGTATTGCTAAGCACAACACCAATTCTGATTCAGTGTTTTTCTTGTTTCAGTTGTGGGAAAAGTTCTAGAAATTACTGAACTGCCAGAAGGCATAACTCGTGTGGAAGCAGAAAAACTATTTGGAGAACTTTTAAAAGTTGGTGCCAAGATCCGGTGGCTAAGGGATTCGCAGCGTCTACAAACACAGCAGCAGCACCATCGTCGTTACTGTGGCAATGGAGATAGTAGTGTGAACACTGAGCCATCCAAACCTAGTGACTTGGCTTCCACTTACACGGTTCTAGCTACTTTCCCTACAATGTCAGCTGCTCAGAATGCATTGAAGAAGCAAAGCAGTACCTCAGTGAACAAGTTCAGGCTGAGAACAAGCAAGAAGCACTACGACTTTCATGTTCTGGAAAGGGCTAGTTCTCAATAGCGGTTACATCAGTGGACACTCAGCCTTTACTACTTCCATGTCCTCCTCTCCTTGATTGGCTTGATGTGATGGGGTTTCTGTTCTCTTCATAGAGACTCCTGGGATGTTTGGTCATATGACATTAGCCACTGAAGAATAAATAACCCCGTGATCCAGCAAGAAAAAAATAAAATACAGAGTTAATCCCAGACAACAGCAAGGAATCATCTTTGAGACAGGCAGCTTTCTACAAGGAATGCTGTTGGAATGCCCCCTACTTTTATAGTAGTTTTGTTTTATATTTTTGAATTCTTGTATCGGATCCAAAGTTCTATTGTACAGCAAACGTTCATAAAAATCCATATTCAGATTTGTATTTTATAATCCCTTTTCACAGCCAGCACACAGCTGTCCATTCCAAGGCAGGAACCTGAGGATTGGTGGAGGGGAAAAGAGAACCATTTTCAAGCAATTACACTCATTTTCTAGTAAACTACCCCAAATCTTCAAGTTAACCTGTTCTTTGTCCCTTGTATTTTTGCTTTTCTTTTTTAAGGAAAAAAAATGTAATTTTAGTAACTAACTCCTTAGATGGTCATTTTCTTTTGAGATTCATTCAAGCAATGTCAAAAGAAATTACAAGTAGCTTGTACCCTTGAAGGATTTGCTTCTGATCCAACAACTTTAATAATTATTTGAGGGGGAATATGAATAGGTTATGAAGAATGTTCACTGAATCACATTTTAATATTTCTTTTTAGCAAAAGCGTGAAGAAACTAAAATGTATCTTCACAAGTGACAAAATGTTTGCACTTTAATTGTGTTCCCACCAGTATGGATCTCTTTCTCTTCCTTTTCACGCTAAGATAATTGTGTTTGATAAGTGCTGGAAACCTTTTTAATGGTTTAATTTTTCATCATTTGCAGATGCTCACTGGACATTAAAGATTCATTGCACATAAAAGAAACAAACTTTTTTCAATTTGTGTAATTTGCAAGGCTGTACAATGTGTGCTGATGCAAGCCTTTTTCAGTTCAAGAAAATAAATGTTTACAAACACAAACTTTTTCAGTGCACTTGTTTAAACTTCTAGGAGTCTGCTGAAACCTGGATGGACACACATTAATGGTTTGGATCCCTTCAAATGTGAGAAAAGAACTTAAAAATAACACAAGTACTAGTCCTTTTCAAAGAACCACTATCTCTGTTCCTCTTCTTGAAGCGTTTATTTACATATCCTGCCCTTCATCATTTTTCAAGTGTTTCCCTATATAAGTAAAGAGAGAGAGAAATTGATCAGAGACCATAAGGGACTACTCCTGGTTTTTTATTTTTAGCCCAGGTTCTGATTTTCTGTAGGTAAAATTGTTCCCTTCTTAAGGCTTTTTCTTGATAAAAGATCACTTGTAACTTCTGTAGGTGGAAACTCAAGGTAAACATTATGTTTAAAAACACATTTTACAGAGGAAAAGTAAAGAATTTAGGTGCCCACACCAGCATTGATTTTCATCTTGTATACAAAAAAATCCTATCCCTGAACAACCAACCATAAACATGTGAAGTGGCAAGAGCAGTCCTATGCACGTTTAATTCTTAAATCCTTCATGTGATGAACCACAGTACTTGCAAGCAAACTGGCATGTCTGGGAATAATGTATTCTAACAAATTAGGTATATGGGACTTGATTCTGCAAAATGCTGTAGTGACAGGTATTTACGTGACTAAAGGTAAACTTGCACTCAGATGTTCCCCTAAAACACAGGGGAAAATGTTCAGCTTCAAGCCCCTAGCCAACAGACTGATCTACTTACCCGTGTCTGCTTTTCTAAAAGGGTGGTACTTCTAGGCATTTGAGTTCTTATGCTACTACTTGACTGAATATACTACTTGAATGAGGCGATAAATTTCTTCCTCCTGAGGCTGGTTGTGGGTACAGTAAACTACAGCAATCCAAAGATGTTACGAACCCCAGTTTATGCAGATTATAATATTCTTCTCTGAACAGCACAGAGATAACACGGCTAACGCACAGGTTCTGTTACTGCCTCTTGCCAATTTCCAGTGCTAGTTTAAGATTATGGTTTTAATCCTGTAAAGTAATTAACATATTAAAACGTTTAATGACAGGTGTCACAGCCCAGAGAGCCAGCTGCCTCCTGTGGCTAACACATTCCAGGACAAGATTTTTCGTAGGTGTGTAGTTAGTATCTGAGAGCTTCCACCTATTCTGAACAACCCAAGAACTAAATCTAACATCAAATCAAGCGGCTTCCAAAGGATGCTGCATGACTTAATTCATTTAATAAACTTTCCCCATAATAATCAAAGAGAAGAAAATGTAATGAGGATAGAGGTAAGCAGGGAGAACACAAGCAATCCAAACAAAAGGAGGGGACGGATACATGGATTAGGCACAAGGCCCAGCAAATATTTAATTCTTATCAAGTCAGTTATAAATTTAACTGAAAATTGCGCTAGAAGAAAAAATTTGAACATTTAATAAGCTAGTTGTATTCTAATCCCAAATCTGATACTTGCCTACAATTACTGCTGGCAGGTTACCCTTTCTGAGTGTTTTCCTCGGCGTTAAACAGGGGCAGTCACTTTTTTTTGATCTGGGTGTGCCGATACCAGCAGGACAGATGCAATTAACAAGACTTTGAAACCATTAAAGTCTGATGTCTACGATGGGCACAGAATTCACATATTTCTGCTTTACAATCTTGTTCACTCCTGATTTTGTGCTATTTCATACAGTCCTTAGTAACTGCACAGGGCCTAAACTCATCTAACCAAGATCATTTGCACCTTCCTGGCTTTCGCACTTCTGCCCTTTATTGGTTCCTTAAAACACACAAACCATGGGACTGTGTACAAAACCCCTGGAACTAGATTGGTTCCATAGATTTGCATCATGTTCTAGAAAGCAAATAAATGCACTTTATGGCATAAAATAGATGTATGTAAAGCTAGAATTCCCAAGTGTTCTCAACAAATTTTCTAGCACTCCAGTGCTATTTGAGCTTCCTGTCATTTAATATTAAAGCCATTTTTAAAGCAAATAGTGGCAAAAGGAATTAAGCCAGGACTTAAATTATAGTGCAGTAATTTAATACATTACATTTGGTTGGGAACATGTCTCATAGCGTTTAAGGCTGAGGAAAAAGCACTGGAAGAATAACCAGAAAAGCCAAATGGATCTGGCTGTTACCTACTCCACCAAAGGATACTATTTCTTGATTTTAATTTTTAACACAGTTACATTACTGTGTAAAATGCATCCCTGAACTGTGAACAGATTCAATGTTATTTGTGGTAGTACAGTGAAAAGGATAATTCAAACTCAAGGAAACAAATTCAAGCTCCATACTCTGGGAACACTGGAAACCACATGGCCCCGAGGCTGGATTTGTGTAGGTCATAGCAGCACAGCTGGGAATCTACTCACAGCCTCCACACGGCTGCCAAACTGCAGCCTGCGTGCTGCATGTGTCCCTAAGACTGGATTGGTATGAAGTGAAACATTGGCAACACGCATCTTGCATCTTACCTGAGGCTCCTCCCTGAGCAAATTTAACTTCCCATAATCTGAAATCCTTTTTCACGCACACGCACTTAGAAAATGACGTATGAAGAAAAGCAGCAGAACACCTACAAAGAAAGCAACCTATCTAGCATGGTGGTGTACTGAAGACTGTAGTGCTGAGGTGTTTCCACTGGCAACCGTCCCTAATCGGACTGGCCTTTTGTAGAACACGCATTACGTTTGAAGATTTAGGTGGCACAGGACAGTGGTTTGTAGATGGGAGTTCAGTTCTGTCAAAGCACAAGAATAATTCTTTAGCTTGATGAATCAAGTGAGGTACTTCACTACGCGACATGCCTTTCACAGAGTGACCCTTTTTTTGTCCTGCACTATTCAAATAGTTCTATATGCTTTTCCTATCTAGTAATGCAAGCCATTTCCCTCTCAAGGTGGAATAAATATTCTCCTGCTATGACACTGTTTTGTGCCTTAGAACTTCACATTTGACGTGTTTGTTGTTTTGAGTTAATCTTGTGCTAACTTGTTTGGATGTCTGAAAGGGAGCCATAATTAAAATTGCAAGTAACTACTTCTATAAATAACTATTTTAGCTCCATGACATTTTTCCCCCTATAAAATCGGTGTGGGCTGTAATTTCCTGTATTTAGCCCTGAGGCAAAGAACGTTTACATAAAGTTTTGGAGAAAAATTATCAAACCACTTTTATGTTCAGGTCATGAAAAATTACTGTAGCAGGAATTTTTATATATTTCCACCTGAGAAAGGACTAATTTCAATCCCTTCGATGTTTCTACATCTCGGTCTTCATGAAGGTTGATGTTCTGCCTCTATTTGATGCCCTGCTGCTATTCACATTTAAAACATTTTGGGTTTGGGTGTTTTTGGCTATTGATGTCAACAAGCATAAACGTAAAGTGCACAATGCCCATGTGACTCCACTTTGGAAGCCTTATTTCTTGGGTCTAGATCAGAACCCTTAAAAGGGCCTAACTTCCAAAACATTCTGAAAATTAAGTTCCTTTAAGTTCTTATTCTGGAACCTGAGACCAAAGTCTATTCACATCTGGAAACTTCAGATGCAAGGTCCAGTGTGAATAAAGTTGCCTCTTGGCTGATGTGAAAATGTACAGCATTCTGTTCTTACCACCGCATGTGTGAGCTTCCTTTTAGTTCAGTGTCTGCCTCGTGTGTTTAGCCTTGTAGGGCTGGAGTCTGGACCTGACCCTGTCTGGCAGCCCCTTATTAGCAAGGTTTGTTTTTTACCCTGCTTGTAACTACTTGACGTTTTGCAATGTTTGCCGTTTGTCAAAAATTGTCAGGTTGAAAGTGGATGACGCTTACAAAATGAACATTTGGTCCAGGGCACGAACACTTTAGTGTTTGCTGCTTTTTTTCATGTTTTAGTCTCGCTTGTAAAGCACACGAGCCTAGTCATCATATGGGATGCATGCAACTGCAATGAACTGTTCTGCACTGCGGAAGAGAAACCTGAATGTCAGATAAAGACTAGTGCTGTAAACCAAAGAACTATATAGGAAAATCTGTATGTTGCTGATAGGTGTACGCTTTTAAAACTGGTATAAACTATAAAAATAAACTGTGCTGCTGTGGATGACGCTTAACAGTGAGGTTTATTCTTAATTCAGTTCCCACACCCCAGTTAACTGAGAATCTGAATTAGACTAAGGATTGATGAGAATACACCACGCTGACAATAGTGAAATTTTTCAGACGTGGGTGCAACAGAGGTGGAAAGCACGCTAGAAGCTGGCTGCAATATGGACTCGCTTCAGCCCTAAGTGATCAGTTACATTTCAGTTCCCAAATTACTCGACAGCTAACTTCAGGAAAAAAAAAGGCAGCAATATTGCACATCATGCTGGAATTACAGAGGACCTCAGTCTGAACTTGAGAGGGGCGTCCTGCTTCTTTCTAATATCTTAACTTTTGCACTAGTTGGAGAGTTAATTAGGCAGACTGGTATGCAGCACAGCCTTGCCCTTCTTACAGTTTCCAAAGTAGTTACTCTAAGAAACAGCATTACTAAGTGTCCTATGATAGTCTATCACACTGATTTATACATACTAGAAAATACAATTGAGCTTGTCTCCATGTTTACTCAAATTTGTTGCCTTTTTACTTGGCTTAAACTGATACTTTGATTTGTTAATGAACCATCGGTTAGCGTGAAGCAACAGTGCAACTAAAAAAAGTAATTCACTAATAAAAATATTTTCCTTTTTAATCCAAGTAGATCTGTGCTGTTTTGGGGGGGGATTAATCTCTTGACACGTAAATGACTGCCTTGCATTGCTTCCCGTACTGATTGCTGAATTTGGTTTTGTGTATTCATTTTAACAATTTCCACAAGAGTAATAGATGTAATACATACACACCAAACTTGCCAAAGTCAGCCAGGGACTTGGCAGCACACCAAGGAACTGAATTCCAGGTAATGCTTCAGCTATCAAATTATTTTATTTCCCAATAAAACTTTCTGCTTACTAGTTACCCCTCCTTTTTCCTAGGCCTACAAATTGAAAACCTCTGCTGTTTTCCAGGGACACCTGCTCTAGGGGCTCTCACATCAATTACAGCAGCAGAGGCACATGCAACAGCAGCAACGCAGTGACCCTACAGTTAGAGAATTATACTTTTAAAACTGTAATTATTTGAGAATGCAATACAAATACAGTTAGAGAATTATACTAATACTAGTATAATAATTAGTAATTATTAGTTAATAATTATACTATTACTAAGACTAATTAATAATTAAGACTAATTATTATAGTCTATTATATAGAATAATTATTATATACTAGAATAATAGAATAATTATAATATAGAATAATAAAGTAATTATTATATAGAATAATTAAGACTAATTAATAATTATACTATACTAAGACTACACCCTCGCAAAACTTAACCTATCCACTCGTTAGTAAGCCCTTCCACTTTTAAACAAAATTTATTGCTTGTGTGGTGTAGGAATTTTTGAAAACCATATTTGCAAAATAATTTCAAAAAAATACGGTGTTCAACGCTTCACTCACCCTTTTCGTGCAACTTGGCTTCCAGCTTAGGGTTTCAAATAAGGTGCAATAAATTCAAACTACAGCTGTTGGGAATGCCATGAGAATTGGTGTAACACATCGGAATTCTGCATAGAGCTTAAGATACTAATACACATTACAACCTAACCGCTTCCTCTATATGCACATGCGTAACAGAGATGTCTTTTTATTAATTTAAAAAAAAATTATAATTTAATACCATCCAACCTTCAGCACTGTTCCTTCACCTATTTAGTACCATGAAGAAAGAAAACACAAAAAAATACCATCTCAGCAGAAAAGCTATAGTGTTCTGACGGTTGGCTCTCTAATAAACTTGCAGAAGCACAACAGGTGTATGCAAAGCTTACCCAGTGAGCAGGATTACTGTGACACCTTTTCCACATGCTGCACCTTGAGAGAGTTAAAACATTTTTTGCATATTGCTCTTAACATTGATTTGCCTCTTTTTGCTACAGCTTCACAGGTTTTTTAGTTGTCATTATCCAGTGACTTTTCTAATTAAACTCCAGGGTATGCAAAGTGAACAGCTTTCCAGACTGGAATCACAGAATCACAGAATCACAGAATAGTAGGGGTTGGAAGGGACCTCTGTGGGTCATCTAGTCCAACCCCCCTGCCGAAGCAGGGTCACCTACAGCAGGCTGCACA
>Ga0065711_1039838_pt1 | contig 17460 bp, 17 predicted proteins | sample Hoacrofraction12_FD_59098 | JGI IMG/M metagenome (GOLD analysis project Ga0065711, IMG submission 59098) | Hoatzin crop microbial communities from Cojedes, Venezuela - Epithelial fraction 12 v2 (version 2) | ecosystem: Host-associated > Birds > Digestive system > Esophagus > Crop | place... | reverse complement strand
GGGGGGGGGGGCAGCGGAGCCGGGGGCAGCGCTGTCTCTGTCCTGATGCCGCTCCTCGGTTTTCCGAGTGAGGTTTCTGGTCAGTTTGTTCGACCCAGCTCATTTCACCGATCCGTTTTGGAGGTTTAGAGGAGGACGCCCAAACAGGAGGAGGGCAACGCGCCCGGGTGAGGGACAGGCGAGGGATGCGAAGGGAGCCGGGGTGGGGTGGGAACCTTTGAACTGGCGTTAACCCCACGGACAAACCCGCATGGGGAGCCGCATCCTGAAACGCCCAGCGCGATGAGGTCATTGCAAACACAAGGGTGGCCTTTTAGAAACCCAAGGCTCATCCGCTGGGAATTGGGCAGAAATCTCTCATTTCATAGAGGCAAAGTAATGAATCTTTGGGAAAGAGAGCATTTCTTCAGAAGGAATGTCTGACGTTTCAATAGCTGGTTTTGCTGCATAACAGGCAGCTGAAGATTTTATATTTTTTAAAAAAAATTCAAAATTCCAAACTAAATCCAGCCCCGACTTGGAGCTAGTGAAACGTTTTACTGTGATAAAGTTCAAAATTTTGAGTGTGATTGTGCCAGAACAGAGAAGAAATACTATGTGTACTCCATCTGGGCTTTGTGGCATTGAAATATGATAATGTAATCCACAAGCACACAGAGCAAAACGAGAAGGCAAAGCTGAAACAATCATGTTTTACACTGCTGAGATGAAATAACTATGATATTGTCAAATAAGGGAAGTCAAAATATGTCATGCTGGCTTTTGTAAAGAGAAATTTGCATTCAAGGAGATCTCTCGAAATTGTTTCAGAGAAGTAACGAGCAGACAGTTCACTGAGGATAGCTCCGGCTGCTGCATCGGGGCAAGAGTTTCAGAATTAGTAAACGTCATTTTTCAGAAGCGATTCAAACATTTGTCATCCGATGTCACGAGGAGCTCCAGGGTTATTTCCGGCGTCTATAAACGTGCTTTTGAAAATATTACCCCCAGACAAGATTCAAATTCATAAACAGGAGCTGGAGGCCTTCTGCAGTAACTGCTTTGTTTGAGACCGCCCCGATCTCCCACCCACCTTTTCCTCGTTCGGAGGCCTGGGAAGAGGCTTTGTCCTCCGAGCCAAGTGTTTCAGTGGCAGGACAACCGCCACAAAGCGCGCCCTCAGCTCTGCCCCTCTCTCCGACGCTGTGTTGTGCTGGTTCGCAGCGTTAGCACCGCTCTGTGGGACGGCGGTTTGAGAAGTGACCTCGGGCTCTGGTGCGCGTTTCCCTCGGGCTCCCCAAGCAGCAGATGCAGGCAGCGTCTCTCCCTGCCGTGGGCTGCGACACGGCTCGTGGGAGCCACTTACAAAGTGAGAAGACTTACAAAAGGCAGCAGCCGGTCTGCGGGAGGCTTTCATCTGCGCAGCGGTGGAACCTTACATGAGGCCAAGCGATCTTCAGCTCCCTGCGCGGCAGCTGTAGGACGTGCGCAATCAAACCTTCGCTGCAGCATCTCCAGCGGGTGCCGGTGGCCTGGGGCCGACACTGTCGTGTAGCGCTGTACCGCAGGGCTGAGGAAATCCAGCAGTTCCGAGTCACCAGCTCACCGGTGAGCTTCTGCTGAGGCGCTTCATCAGGCCGGGGAGAAGGAAGGATGAAAAGCAACCCCCGAGCTGTGGGCCTGGGTGAGGACCAAGACGGAGGTGTTGCAAACAAGGGCAGGGAGTGGGGAGAGGGCTGTGCTCATGCCCGCATGAGCTGGCCAGAGCCTGGCGCTTGGATAAGAGCGAAAAGGGAAAGGAAAAAATTGAGAACCGTCCCTAAGGAATGTCCTGCGCTTGGGGGAGAGTCCGTGGAGAGAGGCGGTGACTCGCAGAGAGCAGGCACAGAGGAGTGGGGGGCTCTGAGGGGCCCTGGCAGCAGCGGGGAAGGGAGAGGGTGGCCCAGGGTGCCCCAGAGCTGCGCTCATGGATATCTGGCGGAGGAGCATCTGCACGGGAGAAAGGTCTCGGAGCCTCCACCCTTGCAGGGGTGCACCCTTTTGTGGGGTGTGCGGAGCCCTGGGTGAAAGGCAGGGCACGGGCGCTGTTTGCGCAGTGCTGGGCTGGAGAAACACCAGCCTGCTGCCTGCGTCTCCAGACAGGACAGCCTGTTAAGACATCATGCCTCTGAAATGTGCTAAGGCAGACACATCAGCGGCACTTGTTGTATGCAGTGTTGAACACATTAAAATACGTGCTGGGAGGAAGCAGCACGGGAACCTGGCGCGGAGACGCTCAGTCGGTTAGACCGTGCGTGGAGCAAGCCCCCGCGATGCTGACAGAGAGGGTTTGGCAGTTTCCCTGGGGAATGCTGAGTCTTCACTTCTCTCCAAGGTCAGCTGGAAGCACAGAGTGGGCAGGTAAAGCTGATGGGTGGCACAGCCTCCTGCTCTGCCCTGGGGGGCTGGCCCCGAAATCCGGGCTCCGGGGGGTGGAGGTGGCCCCTGCCCGAGGGGCTGGAGGCTGCCGCCATCCTCAAGCAATCCTCCATCTACACAGCACCCGGTGGGTGCAGAGCTGCGTTATTTAGCAGAGGCTTTGGTTGGAAGGATGAAACTGTTTTCCAAAAGGGGCTTGGGGAGGGCGGCGCGTCCTTCTCAACCCCAGGGAAGCGAGGCAGCTAGCTTACATGCCGCAGGCAGCTGCTTGCAACAGCGAAGCAGGGAAAATAATCAATACTCTGTAGATGAGTCTGGTTTTTTATTAGCACCTCTCACAGCCCTGGCCATCTGTCCCCTTGCATGCCCAGGGTGTGACCCCGGTCCCCGCAGATCCTGGGCGACAGCACGTACCATTTGGGCTGAGAGCACTCCTTAGAGCTGGATCCAGTTCTGCCACAAGGGTGGGGCTGGAAGGTGAAGATAGTGATGGGGACACTGTCTTCACAAGGCTTGAGCTGCTTTAACACCAAGGTAGCCTTTTTGCCTGGGAAGGGAAGCACAGAGATGTAGTGCAGGGTCTGCGTCCTCAGGCTGTTCTCTTTCAAGGATGCTGCACAGTCAGATGGACAGACGTTGGAGGGGAAAAAAGCTGTTGAGAAAACTGTGTTTTCTGGTCTGTGAAAAGTGGTGAGGCCTAGAAAGAGGAAAAAGTAGGTTCCAGTTTGGCACAACCCTTTTGTTCTTCTTTCAAGGAAATCTCAAAAACTGTTGTGTCAGGTCAGGGGGTTTTCATTCAGGGATGCAGAGTGCTGCATTTGGATCTCTGTCTTTAAATAATTTTGTGTACATCCAATTCAGCAGAAAATTTAAGTGCCATTGGAATAAAAATTTTAAAAGCAATCCATTCAGATTTTACCTAAAGCTGCATGAGACATAATGTTTTTGCTGAAATGGCATTTTTAAGAGAAAAAAAACCCCACCACAAAATATGAAAGTCAACCATGTATTCCCAGAGTGCCATCTGAAGGAGTCAGAACATGTCCATGCGCTTCCAGGTATCACTGCAAGGGGTTCTAGCACTTGCACGGGGCTCCTGCAGAAGCTTTGTTCTCTCAGCAGGATGGGCACAAACTCCATCCACTGGGAAAGAAGGTCACATCAAGGCAAGGCAATATTTTTTTACCTCTTTTTCTTGTCCCTCAGCAGCCTCCCACGCCCTTCTGGATTGCCACCCTTGTTTTCAAAATTCTGCAATGCTTCTTTTCTGTTACCCTACAGCTGCTTTTCCCTCTGCCTACTCTCCCTATCAGCTCTGGGCCTCTCGGAGCACCCGTGGATGTCCTCTTTTCAGTCCTTTTATGCTCTATATCTGAGATTGTCTTGTTGTCCCTGTAGCACGTTGAGATACTTGCTGACTTCAATTTTCACCCTTTAGATTGTCATTTTCTCACACTAGGAAATATTTCCTAGTGTTTCCTTTGAAGGATGCTTCAGAAAAGGTGCTGAGTGGTACATCCGTAAGGTGTAAGATCAGAGGAGATGATTAGACTACCTAGTCCAAACCCCTGTCCATCACAGCCTCTTGAATTTTGTCTAGTTAGAGTTCTATCGAGTGTGACAACCCGTGCTTCTCTTTGGCTGCAGCACACTTTCTGGAGAGGCAGTCAGGACTAGCCTTTACCGTAGGGCTGCTTTGCAGAAGTTACCTTCCTGCGTGCTGAAGGCCTCCAGTCAACACACAAACAAGCTAAAACGGTTTGGCCCTGTGTCTCAACCCCCAGGTCGCCTTCCCCCCGCCAGCCTTCCCCGAGGCAGGTGGGTGGCAGGGGCAAAAGCCATCCCGTTGTGCTCGTCCTGCAGGCAGCAGCTGTCTGCAGCATGGGCGCTGCCTGCCTCTGGATAGCAAAACCTGGTGGGATGGGCGATGGAGTACCTTTCCCATTCCAGAAACATGTTGCAATGGTTGATCAGCCTCATAGAAAAAATGTGTCCAGTTTCTCACTGGAGTTTGCTTGGCATCCGTCTCTGGCCACTGGTGGTTGCTGTGCCCTGTTCTGCTGGCTTAAAGGACACGGCATGTCTGGAAGCAAGGGATGACATGCTCTTCTCAGCGTTGCTGGGCTTGCAGTGATGGAGCAAATGTGTGTAGCACTTAGGCTGGATGAGGTGTAATTTGAAGAAGTGGCATGTCAGAGTTTTTCCACGTGTGTTTTCTTCCTTCTGCACATCTGTTTTTGGCACTGGGCAAGTCTCCCCTTTATCTCCAGGAGAAGCAGCTTTGTGGCTTCTGTGTCTAAAGGTCCTGACTTCAGTCTTGACAGGGATTGCTTCTCTGGGAGCATACGCATAATAACATTACATCTTCTGCTAAGAAGTGAGACCCCACAGGACCACCTCCTGGATCAACACTTTCTCTCGAGCCTCCCACCTAGGGTAAGTTATCTCCCAAGCCCTCCTTGGCAGTCAGCAAACGTGAAGCAACCTGATTCCCTGCAAGGAAAAGAGCTGCTTGTGCTTTGGTTTGCAGGTACAAGCAGAGGCAGGTGACACAGGCAGGCTGCCCATCCTCTGGTGCTCGGGAGGAGCACATCTCACACCCTAGCGAGGGGTCTCCCAGCCAGAAACGGGAGGGACAGAAAGGGGCAGTGGGCTGCGGAGGGCAGTGCTGCAGAGGCGTCAGAGCTAATGGGGAGAGGTGGGATTTGCCCTAAGCCCCAGGCACCACGCTGGGCTTGGTAATGCTCTTGTCCATCTGGAAGGCTGTGAATGATGCTGAGGGGCTGCAACAATAGGAGCTATAGAAGCAAATGAGCAACATATAGAAACAGGGGCAGAGCTCCCTCCCAGCCCTGTCCTCTTTGATTTGTGCTGGAAAATTACTGAATAAGCCTTGCTCGGAGCCCTCGCTTCCAAGGGCAGCTGCGGCAGGCGCTTCAGTGGCAGCTGCCGCATCCTCTGACTGCAGAGCGGCCATGCTGCTGCCCCAGAGAAAGGAGGAGTGAGGGGCTCCCCTCCTGCCCCGACCCCCCCAGCCGCCTCCCAGCCTCCTGCTGCTGGGGGTTTCTGGAAAGGACGGGAAGCTCATGTGCCGGCTCAGCGGAGGCCGTTCCAAACAGCAGTGGTGGGAAGGTGCTGTGGGGATGCCGGCAGCCACGTACCTGAGCTGCACCCCACAGCAGCCCCGGTGCTCTGCACACCTGCGCCCTGGATGCTCAGATGTTCTCCTTCCTTTTTTATATTAGAATAAGTCAATTTAGCTAACGATTCCAAAGTGCTTTGAGAAGGACTGGTAGGTGAGCAATGCCAGACGTGTGGGTAAGCACCGCAGTGGTTTTACATTGACAAATACATGGCCGCATGAGCTTTTCCCTTCTAACTCCCTGTTTCTGGTTGTTCATTGCTCTGCTTTTCTCACCTTGTGGCCTGAGATTCCTTTGGCTTAATCTCTGTTGGAAATTGAGATACTTCTCCTTTGTGTTAATTGATTTCCTCTGCCAAAGTTTCGAGTCAAAAGGATGGGAGGAAAGGAGAGAAAGAAAGGAGACAGCTCCCTTCTGAAAAGGCTGCTGGCTGTCTCTTTTTGCAAAGCAGGGAGGTGAGCTGCCATCGGGGCTCCTTATGAGCCAGGCTGGAGGCTGGTGTGTACCTGGTGCATGTGCACGGTACAGCTGGAATGTGTGTTCCCCACGGCCCGACAGCTCTTAAGCAGCAATTGACTTTTTGAGCTGCAAGGTAAAGGCTCCAGAGCTTGTTGCTACAAGGCTGAGAACGAAAGGCTGCAAGAAAACCAAACCCAGTTCTGCTGCAGCCCACACGTGTCTTGACAAGATGTCACTCATTTTCTTAGGGTACTTTGCCTATAAACACACACAGCATACGCCAGCCCGGATCCTGATGACCCCCTCTCAGTCGAGTAACCCCTTTATAGCCTCCCTGTAATTCTGGATGACCCCTTTCTGGTCCAGCTGCCAGATATGCTAGTTTTCTATTCATGATTTTGTTAAAAAGTAAGTGCGTCCTCAGTGTCCAGACCAAGTGCGTGTCTCATCTCCAAATCACCCCGGGGTGCCGATGACTGAGGAAGGGGTCTCTGTGCCTCTCGCCGGGGCTGACAAGGATGGAGGGAGAAACCTGTGACGCAGGAGGGGGATCTGCTTGAACCACAGCTCGCGGATCAGAGAAGCTGTGATCCCCAGGATGGCCTCCCTAAAAGGAGGGAGGCAAACCACCGTGGTGGAGCCTCGCAGCGGGATTTCCCCCATCGACCTTAAATGGCTGCGCACAGCGTTTATAGTGCTGCCCGCTGTTCTCTGCATGCATGACGAGGTCCTTGTAATTAATTTATACGAGATGCACAGCCAACCGTACTTACACAGCATACTACAGATTAAATTTACTGTCAAAAAGCAATTGTGAACATTTCCTGGCATATATAGGCCACCTAGTTTAACATTTCAACTATCTCTGTAGTTAACTGCTTCGACCCCTGGGCTAAGCCAGGCAGCTGCCAACAGCTGGAAGGCTCCAGCAGGGCGGGAAGAGCATCCACCGCAGACCTCTTTGCCTATGTAGTGTTCAGAGCTATGACCGTGCAGGCCAACTCCCGGCAATATGCAAAGCATGACCATGAAAGTGAATATTCAAAGCATGACCCTGAAAGAGGATATTCAAAGCATGCCCCTCACTAGAGCTGGGGCTGGTGGTTTGCTGCAGGTGTAGCTTCCTTGGCCAACAGCCGGGCCATTCTCAGAGGCGCTTGTTGACCGGCTGTGATCTCCGACACACCGGGGCTGCTGCCAAGCAAGGCAGCTCCTGTGCTCCAGTGAGTTTTCAGTTGGTCACATAAAGTGGAGCATCACTGCCTTCCTCTCATTGCTCCCGGCCTGCGTGCAGCACAGCCAAAGCAGGGCTTGCAGACCCTCGCCCAGAGCATGCCCGCCTTGTCTCCTCAGCTTGAAAGCTCAAATTCAAGGCTTTGCGCTGGTGACACTGAAGGTTTTGGTGGTGTCCCCTTCCAGTCCTCCCTACAGCCTCCAGTGCGGTCGCTACCCCGTCACTGCTACCCCAGCAGCACCTCAGAGGAGCAGCCGCTGCCAGAGGTGGGAACCCCCTCCTCAGGTGGCACCGCCAGTGTGCACCCCCCGGGAGAGACGCAGCCCACGAGCGGAGCAGCTCCGGGCCCACGGCTGTTTGCTCCGGGCTGCCTAGCTCCCTTCTCCCAGGCCACCGCCGCCACCATCCCTGCAGTGATCAGTCGCGCTCGAAACCGGGATGTGCACATCCACCAGCAGCAGATTTCCTCCTGATGCTAATGGTTTGTTTGACAGAAACACAGGAAAAATTTGTAAACAGTGAACGGAACGCAGGGCTTCTCCAGCAACAGCACAGCAGGAAAGGGACCAGTTATGCTCACTGGGAGCCAAGATTTACATAAAAAAATAAATCACCCATCAGTGTCCCTCAGTGGCTGGGGTGTGCTGGAACATCTCCCTGCAAGCAAAACAGTGCTCGTGAGGAACAGACTGCGGCAGGCTGTCCTGCAGCTGTGTGTGGCATCGTCAGGAAAGATGCTTTCGGGAAGGACACGACAAGTTACCAGGACGTACCCCAACCATGCTGTCCTGCCTCTGCCCCTGCACCCCGCCATGCCCTGCCGGGCCAGCCTGAGCTGAGCAGTGAGGAACCCCAGGTGCCTGCAGGACCCTGCCCAGGAGGAGTGTCTGATGCTGGAGCAAGCAGGAGAGGGCAAAAGCACTTTATAAGGAAACTGGGAGTTAGCGGGTGGCTGCTCAGGGTCAGCAGGGTCCAGGACTGGTCTCGTGCAGCACCAGCCTGGCAGTCTGCTGTGTGCAGGGTACACGATGGGGACGCAGCGTGATGATGCTCAACTAGCCCCTCGTGAAGGAGAGCTGTAACCTGCTGCCCACCGCCAGATCCTGGGATTTGCAGGGTCCTGCCCCTCTGCAGCCCACCAGGCTGAGGTCAGGCAGCACTGCCTGAGGCTTGCCAGCTCCCACTTTCCCTGCTGACTGGGACTGCCTGACACTGTGGCAGCTCATATTGGAGCTGTAGCATTTGCTTAGCACATGGTATTCACCAAAATAAGAGTGGGTGAACGGCACGAGCTCAGTCAGTGTAGACAAGGAAAAGTGGAAAAGAGAGACAAAATGTTTATGCAGGTTTGCCCTAGTGACAGAGCAGGGATAAAGCCAAATTCCTCCACCGTTGGTTGATGGGGTTGGCATTGGATGAGAGGTTGGATCTGACCTCCACACCGAAGAGGTGCTTGGTCAACTGCTCCTTCTTCAGTCACTTCTGCCTCTTTCACCACCAGTCTGGAGGGCAGCTTGTTTTTTCTGTCACTGGCAGGTAGCTGCTGGCCTGCCGTCTGCCCTGATGATGGGGCATCCCATCTGACCTGTTGGACATTGATGCATTTACCCAAGAGCGCTTGACAGCTGATGGCTGGATCCTGAGGACACCTTTCCCTTGGAGAGCAGTGCCTCGGTGACCATCTAGTGGGATGGAAACGTTCCACTGCCTGCTAGCTATATAAATATAATGCTTGGCACATTTATGTATATGCTTTTAATGCCACAAATGCTTTTGCCAATTCCCGTATTTTCCAGCATGTTGAGTTCTGTACTCGGTATGTTTTGCCAACCTACTAGACGTGTTTTCAGTCCCATTAGGGTAAATAGAAAGCTTCCTGCATCTGGCGTCTTCGTGTCTCTGGGCACTCAGGCAGCTGCCCTTGTGCAGAAAGTGGGGCCAGTTCCCAGTGCAGCCGTTCCCAGGGTCCAGCCTCCTCTCAAGGGGCAAGGAGAAACAGCAGCACTTCTCAGAAGGACGGCTGGTGGGAAATGGAACCCTTAAAAGTGGGATTGAAAGTCAGGGCTAGGTTTGGGAAGAAGAAGCTTGGGAGGAAGGAACGAGAGTTAATGCTGAGAGGAAGCATCTGGCAGGTTCTTCATTTTTAAGCGACGCAGACTTTGTCTTTCCCCTACCAGTCCCTGCATCCCCAGCTGCAGGGATGTGCAGACACCTACGAAGAGGTGTAGACAGCAAGTGAAACCGTCCGTTGTAGTTCTGGACCAACACTGCGGTTCCCCTCTGTGGCAAGAGCCAGTCCAATGCCTGCAAACTATCTCCGTTTCAATGAAGGCCACAGTAGGATGCTGTGTGTAGCGCTTGCTCACACACTCTGCCTAATACATTTTGAGCTGAAGTGATATAAGTGAATAAGCAGCACAAATGGTGATGAGTCGCCTTCCTTTCTAACCATCAAAAATAAGCTTTAAGTACAATTTTATAATGACAACAAAAAGCAGGATTTAAATAAGGTTTTAGACTTGGCCATGTTTCCCGTCACCCTTTACCTGAAATTTCTATCTGTAGCCAGAAAGGGCCAGTTTTATCACTGGAGGAACCTCACCACAAGAGGCCGAGTCTCTGGAGATGTCTGTCGTTCAGGATGAGCTCTAGCCCTCACCTCCTAGCCTTGACCTAGTGCAAACCTGTCCTGAGTTTTAAACACCGTGCTTCTATTGCCCACATAAAGAGCCAGGAGAAGTTAAATCCTGTATCAGCTGGCAGCAGGACTGTAGAAAACAGCTTTTCTTTTCAAATCTGTGGGTCAGCCCCTAGGCCAGGCACAGCTTGGACAAAGCTGTGGCGTGGTCAGATCTGCAGGGGTCCGGGCAGAGCAAGGCCCCAGCTTTGCACGCTTTACCAGTATAACCTCTTCTCCAATGTCCAGCTTGTAGAGAGGCAAACTGACCTCTGCCCATGCTTTCTAGTAAAATTATGATGACATTGTTCCAAAGAAGGGTAAAATAGGATTTCTCTGAGGCGCTGGGAGATGAGTAGGGCCAGGTAGCCAAGGAGACAAATGGCACAAAATTTAAAAAAAAGCACTATCAGGGAGATAAGAGCCTGCTTTACGGGAAATACCAGAAAGTATTTAAAGGAAATGCAATTAGCAATCTAGAGCTCTACCTTTGTGGGAAGCACATATAGTAAAGAATGAGATGTTCATCATTTCATCCCAGGCTTGCTTATCACAAGTGTGAGTTCCAGCTTGTGTTTGGGAGTGGATCTGCAAAGGCTACGTTCTCCCAAATTACTTTGAAAGCAGAAGACAGTTAACACTTAGTAGCTTTCCTAGGGTCGCGTATGACAAATCTCACTCATTTTATTAAGTAAAATCCTTATGGGGAAATAAAAACCCCCACAGCGTTCACACTCTTTAGTCCTAAAGCCCAAAGTTATTTGCCCCGGTAACTTCAGCACAGGCTGGTGGAAGCATGCTAGCTTGGTGTCCAGGGACCTAAGGCCCTTGCAAGGTTCACCCACATCTTTTTAACCCTTATGTTATCTAAGGTGATTTTCTGAGGGCTTCTTTACCCGCTTTGATTTGTGCATTAGTGCAGAGCTCTTTTTGATTACACAAATCCATTTCCTCAAATGTGCTTTATTACCACGAAGCTATTATCGCAGTTCAGCCTTGCAGTTCCTTCTTCAGCAGAAGCGGCTCTAGAAAACAACCCAAGCATCTCCGCTTAGCAAAACACCACATCTGCATCGTTCTTACTGATCGACAGAGATTTCTGTTGCCTTTTTTGGGTAACAGCATGTCAACATGCGTCCAACTTAACCTGCACTGTGGTGGCACAGACTCTGCCACAGAGCTGTGCACCGGGCTGTGGGCATGTGCCCTCTTCCAGCATGATTTTTCTCTATGTGCAGACCCATGGCCACATGCCTCCCTTGCTGGGTGTAGGGGTGAGGGCTGCACAACATCCTCCACCGCATGGAATGGCATGTGTACTTGGTGCCAGCAAGATAGCATAAAAAGAAACCCAACAAAAGCCCTTGTCTCAAGGTCTCAGCCATTTCCAGCCAGTCCTGAGCAGGACAGGGTTAGGGATAATTATACAAAACATTCATCCACGTGGTGAATTAATACGAGACAGCGGAGATTCGGAGGCAGGAGCCCAGCAACAGCACTAACATTAAGGCTGCTGCTCAGGGCAACTCCTGCAAGACGTTCGTGCTTTCACTGAAGGATGAGTTGAGGAGAGTCCAAGTGCATGCAAAGGCTACAGCAGGACATGTGCCACTCCCAGGACTCTACATTCAGTTTTGCTGTTTTATTTTCCCCTCATCTTTTAGTGGGTTTTACTGTTACCTGCACATTTGCTGTTAGGTGGAGTTTTACCCATTAAATGACCCCTTTGATCATAAAAGATCTTTATTTAATTGGCAAAAAAAGCCTCTAGGCATTCCAGAGAGCCCTTCCCTGGGTTATAACAAAGCAGTCATACCATGGTATTTTAAGCTGTCTAAGGCAATGCGTACCTTAAGGTAAAAGATGAGTGTTTTGAACTGGCTTAGTGAGCATTTATTAAGTCTCACATACTTACACCCAGTGCACCCACCATAAACAGTGGATTCATATTTTGCAGACGTGCGACCTGGTCAGGGCTATCGTAAACCTCCTGGTGCAAGTAACTGCCAGGCTGCCCAAGGGGACGGCCAGGAGAACAAGAATGAATTAGTTGAAGGCTCATTGCTTTAATCCTGTAGAAGGGGTTTTGGGGGAGTTTAGTGAGATCTAAGATCATACGTGTTGCTTTTCCACAGTGCATTGCTTTTGGTGGTGTGGCACCTCAAGCTATCTCACCCCAGCATGACAGGTCCCTGCTGTTGCCATGCTGGTAGGACAGGCTGTGGAGTTGTCTCCTAGACCAGACCACCGAAAAAAAAAAATGCCTTTTGCTCAGAGGAACCTGAGAATGCCATCAGATGCGCTGGATGGCTCCATCTCCCCCGCAGCTAGGCTCACCAGTTGGTGTCAAACAAAGCAGGCGAGTGGGGAGGCCATAGCTCTGGGACTAAGGCAGAAAGAGGAGCAGGGAGGTGACAGGGGAGCAAGCGGTGACTGTCTTCTCAGGGTGACAAGCAGCTAGACTTGCTCTGTTGCACCTGAAACTGTCTCCTGAAGAAACCAGTGCTGGTGGCAAAACCCAGCAAACGGTGGCGTAGCTGGTCTTGGGCACGGTCCAAGATGTTTGCTCTGGGGGAAAAGAAGACGGCTGGTTTTCCCCAAAAATCCCAGAGAGTGGGAGACCAGAAGAACAATAAAAAACAGCTTGAATTCCAGTGGATCCTTGACTTTTAGAAATAACATAATTGCATCTGTTTTTTTGCCATAATGTGACAGAGAAACCAATTTAATTCCACTTGTGGTGAAGCATAAGATTAGATGGGACTAAATATGTGTGTAGGCTGTTTATTAGCAAATGGAAGCGAGCAGTGAAGGAAAACAAACAAGCTTGTTTTAGGGAGACTTTGTCACTGTATCACCGGTCACAGGCTCCCCAAGGGAAAGAAGGCAAGTTTCTAATTGGACTTACGCAGCAACAAGCAGCTGGTGGAGATCCCTGCTCCAGAGTAGAAGAGTGAAATTCGGTTTCATTGAAAAAACACGCCATTTCGCCTAGTGATGGGCAACATCTAGGCAGCTTGCAAATTGGTTACCCAGCGGTCAGTGGGACTTCTGTGTCCAAAACGCTTGGGGGGCAACTCTGGGGCTGCTTATGTGGACATAAACTGCAGCCGCTGCAGCTTTCACCACCGCTTCTCCCTCGTGCTAGCACAGCTGAGTGGGTGGCCAGGTAGGGAGCGTGCAGAGAGCTGAGCTGGTTAAAATACCACCCCTGTAAATTGCAAAAAGGATGGTTTCCTTTCCAGCCAGCTCAGCAGCTGGTGCGAGACCACAGAGGAAACACTTGTTTTTTCAGGACTGATTCTTTGACCGCTTGGGCTGTACCAGCACCCGAGCACGTGGCACGAGGGGGCTGCGCAGCTGGGTGGAGGTGTGAGGGAGCCGGGAAGGCAGCTCAGTTTAGGCTGCTGGGGAGGTTTACCCTTGGGTTGTTTTCAAGTATTTAGCAGTGGGTTAAAATGCTCTGACTGGGACAACTACTGCCCCCAGCCATCTCCCCCTCTGCTCTTCTGGAGATCAACTCTCTGGTGACAGGGGTGTCTGTGTGGCTCATGAGCCACCTCTGAGCAGCAGTGCCTTGCTCCAGCAAAGCAGACTCACTTCATTTCTCTTACAAATCTTATTCATATATTTCAATAAGGTTTTGATTTTTTTCCAGCAAAATGTAACTATGGTCTAAAGTGTGCATGTGTGATGCTTTATACACTGTTTTCTTCCAGGAGACCTGCTACTCGTCCTGCCATCTCCAGCCTGTACTTAAGAATTTGATTATTCCTTCCTAAGTACACTGCTTTGTGCTTGTCTTTATTGAACTGCCTCCTGTTATTTTCAGACTGTTTCTTTAACTTTTCAAGACCATTTTGGATTCTAATCTTATCAAATGTGCCTGCAGTCCCTCCCAGATTAATGCCACCTGCAAATTTAATAAGTACGTTCTCATTCCATCCTCTAATCCATTAATGAAAACATTGAATAGCGTCTGCTACAGGAATGATCACTGCAAAATCTCAGCTGATGAATCATTCCAACTTGGCAATTAAATGTGAGCAGTTTTAAGCTACCCTTATCCTCAGTCTATAGAAGCTGGCTTTGGGGCATGCTTCCCTAACTTGTTTATGAATATGTCATACAAGACCGGTGTCATAAACCTTACTGAAGTGAAGCCAGATGACATTGACTGCTCCTGCCTCATCCACAAACCCTATTACCCTGTCAAGCAGGAAATTGGATTGTGTTGACACGATTTATTCTTGACATATTCCTAATAACTTCAACTTTTCTCAACCTTATCATCTAGGTCCTTGCAAAGAAATTGTTCGATTATTTGTATCATGATTTTTTCCAGAAATAGAAGTTCAACTCATGACTCCCACCACTCCTGTCCCTTATTCAAATGAAAGGCTTTTTCTCTGCCTAGGGGCAGGATTTGCAAAAGCTGTGCACAGTGGCCGTTATCTTCAGAGAGGAGTCTTAGGTCAATGTTTCTTTCGGGCTTTTGAAAAATCTCTGCTCCATCTGCACAAAAGACTACGAAAACCAGGGAAGATGCTGTTCCTGCACTGTCATTCTTTGATGCTACCCATTTTTGTGGTATGCAAAAGAGGAGGACTTTCCCCCTCCACGCTGAGCACCAGGTGATGCCTACTGCTCTAACAGGAATAGAGATACTCTGCTGCAAATGTACTGAGCCCACTCATGCACCCACCGCTGTGTTACGAATGTGTGCAGCGCATCGGCGGGCTCACCAGCTGCGCTCAGGTTCAGCAGAAGCTCATTAGGCTGACTTTAGAATAACTTGCTTATTGGTTAGCTTCTTCTAAAGGGAACTCTGATGCTGAGAATCAGTAATGGGTGATGCCATTTGCATCTTTCAGGAGGACAATGAGAGAGGAATTAACAGCAGTGTGATACTGCTAAGTATTATGATGCTAATTTTTCATATAAAGGGTCAGAGGGCTTCAGGCGTTGTGAAAGGGAGTCTCTCTGCTCTCCCTCGCTCTCCCACTCCCCACTGCATTTTAATCAGTGGTGGAAGGAGAGCACATGTCGGTGCTGGGAGCACTGGGAAGAAGCTACAGTCCCTTTGCAGCCTTGCTCTGCCTTCCCTGCCTGTTCTGGGCATGAGGTTTACAATAAGGCCACCAAACCGTACTCACAGCTACTCATTTTGGTGGTGCCAGATATGGTTAGAGCTACCGTATCACGGTGATGCCTGTGCTCAGTCTGAGTGCCCAGAAGCAACCTCGCAAGAGCAGAGCACTGAGCCTGGCCCCGCTCATCCCAGGGACAGCCACCCACTGCGACCACGACCTTCTGGAGCAAACTTCAGTGCAGCAGTGGTAACCCTACAATAAGGGTTTAACCTTCAGTGGCGGCTACTGATAATTGACAGCCTTCATGAGCAAGCTAGCACGGCAGTGGGACAGGGAGTAACCATATCACAATAAACCTGCCCGTCAGGCAGAACACATATCAGGCCTCTGAAATAAATCTGGCATGGGAAGAGAGGAGCAGCAGGAAAGGCAGGCAGATGTGCACACTGGATGGGTCAGCCTGCTGTGTGCGTGCATCTGGGTGTGCATCCGCCTGAAACCCTATCGTGCTAGATGTGCCTGGAGGAAAACCAGTACTTCAGGCATAGTCGACGGCATGTATGAACAATGGTCCAGACACCGTGGCTGCAGTGAAAGCCTGTATCAGTCAGCACTGTTAAGACACGCAGCTGAGCAGCTCTGGGATTAGGCATGTAAAAGCCCCTGGCATATGGGGACGCCAGCCTCTTCTGTTAACCCCTCCGCAGCCTGACAGCTTGGGGCCTGGAAGGGAGTCGCTGCTGAACTGCCAGAGCCGGCGGTGACTGCGGGCAGCCGTGGGCAGGGATAATCCCCCAGGAACTGCGTGGAGAAAAGTCTTTTTGTTCCCCCACACGGGTGGCATGGCGGGTGGTACCGCAGGATGCAGGTGCCAGCGTGGGCTTGCTGCCGGGCATCCCTGCCGCTGCGCCCACCTGCACGACCGTGCTGCCTCCCGGGGAGCGCAGCTCACAGCTTTTCCATCCTAAGGCCGTGGAAAAAGAAGCGGCTGTCAAAGTCGTGGAGCACACGGGTGGGACCAGGTGACTGCGCACAGAAGGACAGACACATCTCCACCTCTTCTCCAGGTGGGCCTCCTTGGCTGGGCATGAATGATTTGCAAGTGGATGAGAGAAGGAATCATCTTGTTCGGAAGCACTTTGTAGCACAGTTCTCCCCGCTTCCTGCACAGCCCTGGGAGGCAGCAAGGACGGCAGCAGGCACAGGGGCGTGTTGCAAGAGGGCCATCTCCTTTGCATTATACAGCTTGCTACCTGCTCTTTACCAGGTGGCAAGGGTACCCCCCGTCACCGCTGGGATACGTCAAACTGGTCCTGTTTGGGAGGGCTGGGTACAGGGTGGGAAAGGGCTGTGCAGGCAGTGAGGCTCGAAAGAAAGACTGGTTTCAGAGAGTCCGGGTGGATGCAGGGGAAGGTCTGGCAAGGTGCAAGGCTGGGCAAGGCTCGGGGCTCAATCTGGTGCTGAGAAGCAGGAGCTGAAGGAGAAGCCGTGGGCGACAGAGGCCAACAGGAGGTGGGGAGGGGAGAAAGATGGGGGGAGAGGCATTGTGCCATTTGGAATTAAACCTTTGGGATACCTTTGAGTTAACCCATCCAGCTTCCAGCAATGCCCGTGAAAGCCTCTGAGGCTGGACCCTCTGAGGCCAGCATCACTGAGCCCCGTCTCTGTGTCTGCTGGAAGGGGTCACCCTCTAACCATGCTTGCGATCACTGTTGGTGAGAGACAGATTTTCTGCACTTAACTAAAACCCTGTTAAGTTGATATGAATCAGATCCAATAAATGGTTCCAAATTAATTTGGGCAACCGCCTCCCTTTGAGAAGTCCAGTTAATGAGAGAGCATTGTATCCAGAGGGTGATGGGTGGGTGGAGGAGGGGGCTGTGCCGTGCACAATGGTCTCTCAGTGTCATGTTCTGCACAGAGGGGATTTTTATTTATTTTTCTCCTTTTTCATTCTGGGATGACACAAAGGAGGAGCAAATAACTCCTCTTCTACCCCCAACTGGAAATGAATGTTGCAGCTGTGCAAGCGGCACCCGCCCTGATTTGTCTGAGAGAAAGACTCCAGTGAAATGCGGGGAGGCTCCCAGCAGCCAACAAATTATATTACAGGGGAAGAAAGATTCAAGCTTCTCTCGTTTGATGCCGCTTCGTTTATCGAGCGGTATTAACCCTTCTGTCTGCTGCTTGGTTTGCTGGCTTAAAGACAGCCCTGAACGGGCTCCCCGGATGAGCTCGCAGTGACCTTGCCCTGGCGCGGTTCCCCACATGGGTCAGAGGGGCACCTATAGCCTCCACATAACCCTGGCATCTGCCGCGCTGCCTTGTTAGGGGACGGAGTGCTAACGCTGTATGGCCAGCCCCTGCGTGCCCTACATTGGTAATTAGATTTCCAAGGGGAGGACAGGAACCAGCTGAAAGGGAAAGAAGATTCATTACCAGCAATAGGGGGGGGGG
>Ga0065711_1039837_pt1 | contig 17461 bp, 9 predicted proteins | sample Hoacrofraction12_FD_59098 | JGI IMG/M metagenome (GOLD analysis project Ga0065711, IMG submission 59098) | Hoatzin crop microbial communities from Cojedes, Venezuela - Epithelial fraction 12 v2 (version 2) | ecosystem: Host-associated > Birds > Digestive system > Esophagus > Crop | place... | reverse complement strand
GCCTTCTCTTCTCCAGGCTGAACAAGCCCAGCTCCCTCAGCCTCTCCTCGTAGGAGAGATGCTCCAGTCCCCTCACCATCCTCGTAGCCCTCCGCTGGACTCTCTCCAGTAGCTCCTCATCTTTCTTGAAGTGCAGAGCCCAGAACCGGACACAGTACTCCAGATGGGTCCTCACTAGGGCAGAGTAGAGGGGGAGGAGACCCTCCCTCAACCTGCTGGCCACAGTCCTCTTGATGCATCCCAGGATGCCATTGGCCTTCTTGGCAGCCAGGGCACACTGCTGGTTCATGGTCAACTTGTCATCCACCAGGACACCCAGGTCCCTCTCCACAGAGCTGCTCTCCAGCAGGTCCGCCCAGCCTGTACTGGTGCATGGGGTTGTTCCTCCCCAGGTGCAGGACCCTGCACTTGCCCTTGTTGAACTTCATCAGGTTTCTCTCTGCCCAACTTTCCAGCCTGTCCATGTCTCATGGAATAGCAGCACAGCCTTCTGGTGTATCTACCACACCTCCCAGTTTGGTGTCATCAGCAAACTTGCTGAGGGTACATTCTAACTCTTCATCCAGGTCATTGATGAAGAAGTTGAACAAGACTGGGTCCAGTACTGACCCCTGGGGAACACCACTAGCTACAGGCCTCCAACTAGACTCAGTGCCGCTGATGACAACCCTCTGAGTTTGGCCATTCAGCCAGTTCTCAATCCACCTCACCGTCCACTCATCCACGTGACCAGCAGTCATTGCCTGGTAAGCCATGAAAACATTGCAGAGATTACACCGGACTTCAGGATTTGTAGTAATGGAGCTCTGATAGAAGCCACCCAAACTTACTGAAACTGTGGTTTAAAAGACAGTCAAGATACTGAAACAAAACAGAGAAGAGAGATCCAGAAGAAGCCATGAGAACTATTTTGTTACTTCCATTTCCCTTCACACCAAAGAAAATACATCTTCCACAGCTGGTTCTGTGGAACTGTTTCAACAGGGGGGTGGACTAGATGACCCACAGAGGTGCCTTCCAGCCCCAAACTTTCTGTGATTCTGAGTGTTAGTGGATGACAGAAAGAAATGTTGCTCCATTTCACAAATGGCTCCAGCAGAGCTGTCGGAGTTGCTGAGTGAACCCACAGAGCTTCATTATCTTGCAGCTGTCATAAAGGCTGACTACACAAACTTATCCATCTTTCAGAGGTACTTTTCCATAAATTGCAAAGAGGCAGAAAAACGAAATAATGTTGTAACTTTACAACACCTTGAAAGCTCAGCTCCAGCAGCCCTACTTGTAGCTGCAGCCCCTCAACAGAGATCTACCCACAGGTCTGTCAGCTGCTCTAGCCATGTCAGATCGTCTGAGGCAACAGCAAAAATGCTTCAGGTGAATTCATCTAATCTCTTATCACACCCGAATCCTGTAGATGTTTTAGTCCTGATGTGATGACCACTATCTCTTTCAGTTGTTCTACCCTTGCGTCTCATATTCCTTTAAGAGCAACTAGTTGAGGTAGTTCTCCTTGAACAGGTACTTTCCTAATTCTAATAACCTACTATTGTCCCAGGCGGGCAGAGACACACAATCCAACCATGCCGTCCCACAGACATTCAGTAACAGAACAACTCCCTCAGCAACTGCTTCATAATTATCTAGAAGAACTCAGAAGTTGTACAGATACCTTTCTCAAATCTTCCACCAACACCAGTGGTCTTTGAATAATCTTCACTATATTCTACATGAGTTCTGTGGCCAGGACCTGGGTCTCCTTAACCTAAGCCCATTATCCTAATCATAGACATTCTGAGTGAATTTTTTTGAAAATAATGCAAATTCACAAAGTTTGTTCAATCTTAACAGGTTTAAGACTCAAAATCGTCTTCAAGTAACCCCCCTCATTTAGGGATGGATCCAGTAATCCTTTTTTCCTTGAATAATTCCCAATATAATTATGACTATATGAAGGAGAAACATTTTCTCATGTAAATAAAGGCTGCCTTGCCTGGTCCCTCATTAGTACAAATTCACCTGTGCTTTGTTTTCAGCTTCTGGGTGAGAGGAACAGATATAAGTTGTATTCATTACAGTCCTCATTATGACTCTTGCTACAAGAACAAGCTACCCTAATTGCAAGACAGATGAGAAAGACAGCGGCATCCTGTAGCATTGTGACCTTTCCAACATTTCATATTTTGACTTGCTGACCACTCCATCTGCTTGTTGCACACTGCAGGGAAGAAGAGAATAGTCATGCATGACGGTAACTAGGAGGAAAGTTAACCCATTACTGTAAACCCATGTAATCTCATTAGAAGTCTCAGTTAGGTCCTGTCTCGACTCCAGCTAAACTGCCAGGGCTTAGCCTGCTTTGTGTTAATAGTGGCAAGAGGCAGTTTTATGAAGACAGTAATATCGCTGAGATCTCATTCACAGATCAAACTTCTTTTGTGGAAAAGCAATGACGGATTACTATTCTGGGCAATGCTTTGCAACAAGTGACAAATCATGTTTAATTCCTTGGATATTAATTATCATAACACTAATCCATCTGGCATTAAGGAAGGAATAATATGCAAGCCTGCGTCCTTTCTCTTGCAATTTAGTACTAATCTTGAACAGCTTTTGAGATCTTTTTATCAGAGATCCCCAGATACTTTCATATTACATAAAATACTATAATATTACAACATCATTCATGTCTCAGCATTTTTATCACTTGAAGACTATGGCATAAAGTCCAGCAGATAAGACTGGGCCTTTCTGTCCCTTCCTACAGTATTGGTACTGGTAACATCATTACTTCTAGAAACTGAGCCAAAATTCCTTGGTGAGTATAAACACTTGCAAAACTAGAGAAAAGAAAATAAAATCCAGAAGTAATTGACAGTTCACATCAGGAAAGATGTGAAAGATAAAATTACAACTTCCTGCATCAGTCTAAGGCACAAGTTATGATGAACCTAGCTCTAACAGTGACCAGAGATCTATGTGAAACAGGCACATTTCTTTAAATAAAAGTGCAATTTCTTTTAGCAGTTTGAACAAAGAATTATGACAAAAAAAGATTTCAGATCACAGATCTATACACACGTCTGCTTCCCCTAAAGACTGTCCAAGCCATGGAAGCAACCTGAGAAGGGTGAACCTCCCCAGACAGGCACGGCCGAAGGCCAAGAATAGGAAGGAGGTGGGTAAAGGCACACTAAGAACAGTCTCAAGGGGACAGTTCAGACTCGAATAAGAAAAACAAAAAATGCAGCAGAGAAGTGAGGACTCAGATATTTGAGAATCTAAAAAGTAACAAATGGAGCTGAATCTTATGGAAAAACAAACAGGCAATGAACGGAGGGCTGAAAGACTGAGCAGGAGATGGTTACAGCAGCACAGCAGTCACTCTGAGGCACAGAAAGGGAAGCAGAGCCGTAGGAAAGCAATTGAATTTGAGATATCGGTGACCCAAAAAGAAATATTCAATACATAGTTAGAACACAAAACCGCTGAAGTGTGACTGGGAGATCAAGAGGTAGATATAAAAGCAGAGACTATGGAAGTTACAATACAACCTTTGCAAGAATGCGTGTAAGGGTGTACATATCTATACGGGAAAAGTGATGGAATTGTGACTGTCAAACCAAATAAGCCTTTAAGAAAACAACCAAACAAAACAGCAGGCAACAGCCCGTTATTTTGGCTTCTTAAAGTTGGAGAAAGCTACACCCTTCTAATTGCTCTTTGCCTAACTACAATTCAGTATGTAAATAACTCCAGTCATAAGGAATTAATAATTCATAAGCAATGATGTTAAAATTAATTCTCCCATGTCTAATTTTCTTCTTTAAAAGAATACATAATACGCAGTGGAAATGAAAATGGCTCAAGCTGTTTTACACTGGTTAAACATATTCATGTTTTCCATAGTGCACTCTCTCTCTTTGTATGAGAACTGTTAAGTCTTATTACTATTATTATTTAATAAGATCAGTAAAAATTAAACTCTGCCATTAAAAAATCCAGAAACATGTTTCCTTTTGTTTACAGGTAATTAGGTAATTTTAAAACAGCATACAGAGAAAGAAATTAATTAATTGGGGGGGAGGGAGACTACAGACAAACCAATCAGTACCGTATGTGTAACTATTAAAAGGCACATTGTGTTTCTTCATATAGTTCAGCTAAATAATAGTATGTAAAGTACAGAGAAGTTTAAATGTTCAGAATTTTGCAAGGCATTACTCGCCTTCCTGTGAAGTAAACCATTTCAATCTTGTTTTACAACTGAGGAAACGGACAGATCATAAGATTTTCCCAGAGTCCTTTCATTTCAGGTATGTTGATGAAACATAATACAGACTGTCAGTGATATGGCCGAGGCTGGAATGCAGAAACTCCTGGTACTGAATGCCTTATAGCATCTGCAATTATCCAAGGGACCACTTCTCATGTGGCACATTTTGTTTCTCTAAAAAAGCCTTTGATATGTGACCAGTGTTGGAGTATGTGACTTACTGATGCTTATCATGCAGGAAATTAAGTGTGTATGTAACTGCTGAGGGCCTGATCCTGGTGTCACCTAAATCACTGAAGTAGGATTCAACATAAGACTTTGAGCTTACCCACAGCTTACAAAAGGAGTATCCAAATTAAGTAAATCAGCTACTCCAACACATGCTAAGGAATAAACACACTGAAGGCAGCAGGACAAATTGAGGGAACCAACTGCAAGGAAGACACACTTCTGCAGCAAGGATTTCTGCAAATACAGGAAACACATGGACAAATCACTGAGGTGAAAAAATCACGTGGACAAAGAACAATTTCATGCCATTCTGAGATAAAGGACTAAAATTATTCATTAGACCAATCATACACATATCCAGGAGCAGGAAGGATCAACTCAGATTGCACGAACACCAGATTCCTTCAACTCTTTAAACTCCAGTTCAGAAAAGCACTTAACCACATCCATAATCGTAAGTGCACACCCATGCAAATTATTATTAATGAAAAACTCACATGTACACTGAAAGGTTTAAATACTTTGGTATTCAAACAGGGTGACTGGTCTGGCTCTGCTCTCTCTGTTGCAGCTCTGCAGCTAAGAGGGGAAGGGTCTGTCCTGCACCAGGTCAGCTATGCCGCTGGGTCCAGACCCTTCCCGTTTCTCACCTTTTCTTTAATCTTGCTAAACTGTGCCTCAGTAGTCCTTTCATTAGCACGCTTTGTAGGTCAAAGTACAACCAAATATTCACTGAAAACTGCTGAAGCCCCTCAAGGGACATCCCTTCATTCACTGTGAGCTGCTTGGGGCTTGAAGGCAGAAAGACGCAGGCTTCACCCATCAGCAACACGGGGCATGTGCGACTTAGACGCTGAGTAGTTGCAGTGACTCTGGTGTACAGTACTAGCAACTCGTGGTCAGTGAAAGGTAACTCCCGAAGCTTGAATCGTCACGCCCTGTTTCTTCTGTTACAGGTTTTGGTTTTCGTTTTTTCCTTTTGGGGCGGGGGCTAATCACAAGAAAACAGAAACATATCCCAGCATTTAAGCCTGGCAGACATCTCTCAATATATAAACACAAGCAGGCATTAAGTTGTTCTGTCGATTGAATATTTGCGGTCAACCAACATTAAAAGCTGGTACCAACATGTTTGAACACCACTAGATACCAATACTCTCACTGAAAAAATGTACTTAAAAATACAGTGTGAGAGGGTGATAAGTTATGTGAAAGTGTTATGTCAGAGTGTTCAAGAACTTGCACATTATTAATTTCACTTCCCTACAGAACACCCAGATGTGGTAAAATTAAAGATAAAACTAATGACAGTAACTCTTTAGGTTGTCAGAGAAGGTCTGCAATAGTAATAGATTAGAATACAAAGCAATGTGAGTGACCAAATGATATGAAAGACATCAGGGTGCAGAGTATAAGCCATATAACTTGATAATATTCAAAAATATGTATCATCGTTTCAGTCTCAGCTTAGTGAATCACAACTAGATGAATCAAAAAAATCTTAAGAAATAAAATAGACATGGTTCATATCTTCATATTGTGTGTCACACAGTGCCTTTCATCTAACATTTTGCTATTTACCATTATTAAGATGCCATTTGTGCTGGATCATCCTCAGCCAAGACAAGAAATGTCAGTTTTTGCCTGAAAGACCTTCACATTCTTGCTATGAAATACCAGTCAATTGGTCACACTGATTTAAAGACACACAGGAATAGTCATATTGTCTGGAAAATTCATTTTTAGTATTCCTACCTCTACTACCTCAATTCAACTCTGCTAATTATAGTATTTTTTCATTAACAACTTGTCTGTTACAGAATTAGAAATGTAATTTGCAAAATTTAGTCACATAGTACAAGATTACAAATCCACTCCCAGCTATTGAAGAAACACAAACACTGGAGGTTGGCAGCACTTTCTTTTAAAAGGATTTTGCTCCTTTTAAAAGGAACTTGGCAGTTCCCGCAAGAAATATTCAAATCAGAAGGACCTACAATGCTGTATGTAATATTCAAGATAGCGCTTGCTAGCTCCCTAATCTAGAAGTCAGTTTTTGAAATTCTGATAAGGTGTTTTAGCTTAGGCACGACCACCTTCTTCTCTTAGGCAATCAAGAGAGTGCTTTCTCTACTTAACACCTTCCATGCTGATCGACTGCTCACCTGTCTCCGGACACAGCAGCTCCCAAGAGAGACTGCCTTCGGATGCATCCGCAGATTCTTACCATGGCTATATTGCCTAGGTGTACCTAGTGGAAGTCTATCAGCATTAGAGAAGTTAATTAGTCAACTGAGAGCTGGGATCTCACCAGGCTAATTTTTGCTGTCAGGGATAATGATAGATTTTTCAAGCCTTAAACCAACAATTGGTGCAAAAGATCAACTCACTAATGATTGTCAATTAGTCGTGTGACTGCTGACTTCATTTTTCTGCCTTTGAAAAACATGTCATACTGATTCAACAACAGCCCATGCCACCTGTATTTTGCAGCTGTGAAAATACAGATATTAAAAAAAAAATTCCCAGAGACAGCAGAGCTAAATGTTTTTTGGTAAACAGTAAATGCCTTATCATTGTAATGTTATTAACTGTGTTCATTTGTCTAGAAAAACACAGTGCAGCATGCATAACTGCAGAATAATCTAAGCACTTCTGACAATAAGTTAAATCATTCATTGTAATAGCTTACAGCTGTCTTCACACAAGAATTAAAAACAAGACTTTAGTTAGGAAACTGAAGAGTACCTCTCAAAACCAATATATATTCCAAGCCATCTCCAATAAACATGAGGGTGTCAAACTGCAGAGTCTGTATGTTCACGTACATACCTCTGCAATTCTAGCAGTGGCAGAGGTGGTGGAGAGGCTCTGTAAAGGAAAGTAACGCTCTTCAAAAACCAAGAAAATAAAATCAGCTAAAAGAAATTTACCTTCACCCCAATTCAACGCTGCTTTTAGTTTAGCAAATGTTCTCCTTCATAGAGAAGAGCACAATTCAGGGGAAGAGTCCAAAGCATCACCTGACTACACAACCTAAGCAACCGCAACCCAGGAAGCGACGGGACCTTCTGAAAGTCTGCCTAATAAAGAAGTGTACGTTCATCCAAAGTAAACGCAAGCTTCCACTCTCCCAAGAAATTTTCAAAAATGGTACAAAGTTTCCCTGATGCTAATATGAGGTGGGCCTCAAACTGAGTTGCTCGCTGGAGAAGAGAGTAGCTCTGCCTCCACTCCCACCATACCAGCAAAGGCACCGGTTCGGCTAGTAGCAGCAATGTGTTTAGCAAAGTCTCTGCTACTAGAAATCTAACAAGAAGCAAACTGGATTTTTACCCTTCCTTCAAGTTTAGTAGTGCAAGTTATTAGCAGTATAGACATAGAAATAATACTGCAGCGTACATGAGAAAGAACATGTTCTCCTCCGGCTCTCTCCAGCTGTTGCTGATGGATGGAGAAGGTCAGGCTGTCCCCTAAACACCTCCTCCGTTGACCTCCATGGCTGCAGCCACTCTGCCTTAGCCCTGGATTGCCTGGGAAAGTAGCAGAAAACCCAAGCATCGGTACCTGAACGCACAGCATCAGGCTGACAGATTCATTTCCCAGATCTCACAGCTAAGAGAAATAACTTTGCAAATGACTGCAGCAAGGCTGGCCAGTCACAGCCCGAGCGAACACACGCATGCACACACACAGACTTCGTCAGAGCATGAAGCTCCAAAGAGGATTGTAATACATTTCAACAAGCCTTATGGAAAATTATAGAAAGACTACTATCCAGGCACTCCAGAGGTCCTGAAAGGAGAATAGCAGTGCATGTCCAGATGCGTTGTGCCTTCCCAAACTATCCAAAGTGACTTTCCTGGAAAATCTGTGCATTATTTTGGAAAAAAGAAAATTTTCAACATTCTGTTAAAATAAGTTCTTTGTGATTTCACTCAGACAAAGAAAATTGACAAGACTTGTTACCACATTACAGATGGAAAACCAGAAGCCTTGGGAAGCTGAGCAACCAGTGTAAGTTCCCCTCATGTATGAGTAGTACTGGAAGGAACTCACTCGTAACACTACTTGATTTCTCATTAAAATTCAAGTGATTGATATACATAGAAAAGAGTTTTAGGGCTTAGTTTATTAGTTGTAATAAGAACAGAAGTTTCATCATAATTCAAGTGTTGGACCTTGATTTAAAAAATAAAAAAGGCAAAAAGAATTGTTCCAGATAATAACAATAATAAAATGCCTTTTGGAAATCAGAAGAAATGGGTACTTTATCTAATTTTAAAATCTTCCAAATGCCAGATTTATCATGAAACTCCCTCTGAGACACTTAAAGTCACTACCCAAGCAAAAAGCCTTGCCTGTACTACCCCCCACCCAGTCCGTTTCTGCGTTCCTTTTCCTAAAGGGCTTCTCCAACAGCTACCACTGTCTGTCCTCCATCTCACATTGCCCTTCCTCAGCGCTTCGCTCTCCCCCTTGTCCCGCACATTCATCTGTTCTTTCAGCTAGTGGTCTTCAACAGCCCGGCCCCTGCATTGCAAGCACTATAGATTCTCAGTGAATCAGGGTTAAGGACTGTTCTGATGTCATTCAGCGTAAAAGCTGAAATTTAAAGAGGCAAAAAGGTAATTATCTCAATACAAATAACCTGGCATGAGAAAACTCGCTCTGAAGAGCTGCAGTCTGTGGACACTATACACAATGTGTAACAGCATCCAGGAAAAAGATGAGGTAATTGTAAATGAAAGCAAAACACTTGGTTCTAGCTTTACTGAAAGCAACAGGGATCCCTTCAGTATGGAACCTAGATACGCAAAATTCAGAAGGATATACCATTTTTAAATTATAAGCTTGGGAGCCTTGGTATTTGATCAGCAGCTTTTGAGCCTCACCAAATCACAAGTTCCCCCATCAGGGAGGGTTAGGCCTGTTTACTTATTTAATAACAGCAGCTGAACGGATGGTGTAGTTTCCTGATGCTGGCAGCTGGCACATCCAGAAAACCACCAAAACCCACGACAGCTATAATAAAAATCTCAAGAACTGGTACTGCCCCCTCTTACAAAAAGCCTGGGAGGGCCAACCCTCCGAACATGTTGAAAAGACACTGGTGAATCAGAACGGGAGTTGTCAGTATTTAGCAATTCTAAAAGAAAAAATTAAAAAAAAAAAATCACCCGGCTCCCATCATTATATCATGGTCTAGCAATTAATGTACTGTATCTCTGTATGAAATGCCACAAAGAAAGCTGATGTTAAAGCTAATTTTTAAATTATTATTTTCCTAATTTCCTATTCCTACAATTAGCAGTAGGAAAGCACAGGCTGGATCATAGCTATTCCTTATTCAGTTCCTGATGTGAGACCAATGAATAACAGTAGAACTTTTTTTTTTTTTAATTTAGAAAACATACTCTAGGGAGCAGAGATTACATTTCAGTTTATGTCCGCATGGAAAAAATGTAACTCCATCCTAATCGGGGACCCAAATTAAGCACCTTTTGTCTTATCTGTGTTTTTAAAAGCAGGCACATACAGTAAACCTCACCAATAAATGCAGTGGTGCCAGTGGCATCCTTCAATTTGTCATTTCAGAAAACCATGTGTATGTGTCAGTAACAGGGCATGCCGTAATGAGGCTTTTTTTTTTTAAATTCACATTAAACCTTGAGCTAAGCTAGATGGCACATCACATCTGAAGGGGGAAAAGAAAACTTCATGTCACTGGAATTCTGTCTCAGCAGGGGCTGAAAGCTTGGATGTTCTTTGGTTATTGCTATGCTGAGTGCTAAGATGGCTGTTAAATATTTTATCAGCCAAGACTAAAACCAAGAAATGCGCTGAAAACAAGGGTTGAATGATCTCTGTTTTGAGTCTCACATTGTGCAGATAAACAAGTAGATTTTCTTTTCTTTCTTGTTTTTTTTTTTAATTTCCTCTGCTGCTTCTGTTTATGCTTCTCTCAAATATCTCCCCCAAAGCAGCTACGCTGATGGTTTGCTTCTCCACAGCAGTGGCTGCGGTACGGTGCACTTTATAAGGGCTGACAGTTAACCGAAGTAAACATAAGGACATGGCAGCATTAGGGACGTCAGTCTGCAAATAGAATTTCGTTGTAATTCTCTGCGTGAGGTCTGGGAGCAGCTGATGGCTGAATTAAGCACAGGGCTTTTGCAGATTTTATGAGGCTGATGCATGCGACTCTCCTCCCTCCCTCCCTCTGTCACACCAGAGGCTCGGCTGATGGAAAATCATGTGATGATCTGTGCACGGAGATGGGTACGCACAGCAAAATGTACCTCTCTTCTCAGGTCCTTGCTTTGCCTTCCTCCCGTCAGCTCCTTCCAGCGACTCCCTAACACCAAACACACTGATTTACTTGCAGTGTAAGGGCAGGAGAACCAAGCAATGCTCCTTTCCCGCCTCCCAGCTCCCTTTCCCTCCCCTGCACACCCCCGACAGCCCCTCTTCAAGTCCTTTTTCTGCTGTAAACACCAACTTCTAGCCATGAATTTATCTGTGCTTTCCACTCTGCGGTTTGCGCTGTCATCTGCTAATAACAAGGGGTTTTACCACCATCTGCAGCACTGAGCTCTTCCTGCGGTTTCTCTCTGCCATTTCTAAGAATCTGACCAATAAATCACATTTGCTCGGTGGATCAAACATCTCATATACAGGCACTGCGTTACAGCTTAGCCTTTGTTCCACGGGGTTTGAGAGACAGATGAGTTCCTCCTCGCCCCCACCCGCCCATGAGGACGCAGCGAGGACTCTGGTTCAGTTTCGAAAGCGTTACACGAGATGATGGAGAGCCGGGGTTAGCCCGAGACCCCAGAGCCCTGTCTGACAAGAGAGACGGAGCAGCGTCTGGACAGGGTCCATCTTTGTTTCATAAGGTGGAGCCATTTCGTTAAAAGTTGATCGATTTAGACAGGCGAAAGAGGAGATGCAGTAAAGGGCCGTGCTTAGCTGCGTCGCCTCTTCATTTATCAGAAGTCCTGGGCTGGGAAAATATCTGCAGCCGGGGCAATGCTGCACTGCCTGTCAAACCAGAAGGTATTGATTTGTTCCAGCCACATCCTCCCTTGCCTTCCCTGCAGCCCACGGACGCGGGGACGGCTTCCCCACCCGAGCCCAGCTCCCTCAGTACCGCTCGGTGGGTCACAACCCTGTCGCTGGCTCCCGGCCCCGACCACGGTCAGCGGACCCAGCCCGGGGGCTGCGGTGGGACCCCCAGCCCAGCTCACCCAGGGACAGGGGGGAGAAGGCTCCTCTCGCTCCCTTCCCTCCCCTATTGTCTTTCTCATTTTAAAGAAACACCTCTCTTCTGAAGATGTAATTGATTTTATTCACCGGAGGAAATACCAGCTTCTCTATCGATTTCTACATTTGCTGAATTTATTTTGTTTTCTCCTCTGTGTGATACCATAAAATGTTATTAAAAAGGTAGTGTAGATCAAACAGAAAATTATTTGTTTTCCCCTGGAAAGACTTTTTTTTCTTTTTTTAAACTACTATATTTTAAACATTTCGGCTCAATTGCAGGGAAAGAAATTATTTAGCATCCACAGCCATTATCTGGTGCTCGTTAGCAAGTTGTTTATGGGGCTGCAGAGCACAGGGTAGCACGTCCTTCTCCGCATTAACAATCTCTTTTATAGCCTCGCCAAGCTCCCCCATCATTCCACTCTGAAGGGCCAAGCAGTTATTAGAATAAGATTTCAGTGGTATTTTAAACAGTAAAGAAAATCCTATAGAGAAACATCTATGAAAACTAACAGTGCTATAAAAAATAACTTTAATAAAGCTCTGCTGAGTTAAATGGGGGAGCGTTTTCATGGGGTTATGTGAGAGAGTTATACTCTACAATCAAAAATTGTTTAAAAATTTACTCACAGTACAACAGACGATAGTGTCGCTATGCTTGACTAACTGCTCAAGTATTTCTAAGGTGAAACCAACAACAAAAAACACCAAACAAAACAGACAAATTGAATTTTTAGGTGTTTCCAATTATACTGAGCAGAAAACAGTGCTGTGTTGTCAACTAAGATTCATGCTTAAGATAAAATTTAGAGGAGGCTTAAGGTAAAACTTAGAGCACAGGTGTGAGAATTCCAGTATTTTCAAGAAAACCAAAAATACAAGTTAGGCACCTGTTTTGACATATAACTGAAATAACACTGCATAGAACTGAAATATTTTCAAAAATGTAAGAAATATTTTTAATTTCTTACAATGATTGCCTTGACACTGAGACAGACAGATGTATTTTCTATGATTTTTCAGTAAATTAGTTTCCTCTGGTCTCCTTTCTTTACACTTTGGGATTGCGGTGTTTAAGTTTTTTTAATCTGATAAAAAAAATTCTTACATTTAATTATGATCCTACAGAAAATAAAGGCTATTTTGCCACTGTATTCAATGGGTTCGGACTCCACTCCCAGTCTTTTAATAAAATATGGGGACTTAAGCAAAAATTTATTCTCCAATAAAGGAAAACAGAGTAGTTTAAAACAGACAAACAGCAGTTATTAGTAATGCCTTTTAGCAATATCGTTTTTGCAAGATGTTGATTCTTGACAATGATTTTCTTGTATTTTGACTACGTGTGTATGTATATACACACATAAAAAAGTAAATACTACCTCTGTCTGACATTTTACAGCAAGGTCTACATAACAGTTTGTAGATTTAGGCATCCTGCAAGATTCCTGCTGCTGCTGCGTGTATTTCTGCAGGTGAGATCAGATACCTCGCGGCACTGGGACACAAAAGATGGGAGCTCCTTATTCAGACGCTCCACTTGCAGAACGGGATTGTTCTTATTAAAATTTTGTGCTTGAGCCAGTTCCCTTGTCCAAAATCATTTCTTCACATACTTCATAATCAGATCCGTATGTGGCAGGGACTTTAATTACAGGGCTCTTTTTTCCCAGGGAAGCTTAGCATCCACACCATCATAGAAACAGAGAGTTGCATTTAAGTTTGTATGTGAGACATATTAACAGGGATAGGAGAATATTCAGTCTACACAGTTCAGGAGGTTATCGATGTTTGTTTCCTGTGCGTGTGTATCCCACACCAGAGCAACACTGTGGCATCACTTTGGTCTGCTCAGCCTCAGGCTGTATTTTATAAAACATGAACAGTAATAGTAATACCTCATTACCATGTACGCTACTTTTTTTTTGTATTCAGCTCCAAAGGAGGCATCTATATGCAGTACGTCAGGAAAATTAGGCCCCTGCGGTCTGTAGTGAAACACCTGAAGTTACCGGAATCTTTCTGCAATTTAGCTTAGCATTTCCAAAATCCTCCAAAATTCAAGATCTGTTTCTAAAAACAGGCATTAGCACAAGTGTTTATGGACACAGCTCTTTAACCACCACGTACCCACCTACAGGGGCAGGGCATGCACAAAGCCAACATATTTAATAGTATGTTGAACTCAAACATCATTAAATTCAAACACAGTGTCCAAAGCGTTTAGAAAAGACTTTCAAACCATTGAGAACTGCCATTTGTAAGACTGCAGAATCTGTAAGTGCTCCATGTAAAATGCTGTTATGTTTCTATTATCAACACACCTCAGGACTTAGTAAACCAGACATTTCAAAACACAGCATGCTGAAATTTGGCATTTTCATTTTCTGCTTACATGCCATTGAATGGTGGGCAACGTAGGAAAGAAAAAGAGAAAAATCTAGCAGGAAGGTCATTTTCAAAATTAAGAATGTGTATTGTTGATGTTGCTGGTCAAAAGGTGCCCCAAACCATGTAAAATTGATTTTGTTTTAAGCACTAATGATCAAAGTCTAGGGTGCTTGCTCTGAATTAATGATTGGTTGGGTGGAGCTGATGCCATTAACCTCAGGTGCTCATTAATCCCTAGGACTACCTTCCATCAAGGTCATTACTGCTATTAAAAGTTAAATAGTTATCATACAGTTGTATTTTTTATGCCTTATGAAAGACTTTCAGCAGAAATGCTTTGGTTTCAGTTGTCTAGGTGCACTCATCTAGGTCCCAGTGATACTGTCTACAATCTGAAAGAACTGACACCCAAAGCATCACCACATTTTCTTGCGTTGCTGTGACTCAAACTAATTTTAGGTATTGGGCTCTGACGTATCTAAGGGTAGACAAAAATGCACACTTAGCAGTCTGTACTACTTGTTGTTTATACCAACACACATAAGAAAAGCCTCAATCAAAGCCTATCTCAGCTGAGAGGCAGCACTTAAATCCCCTTCCAGCTGAGACTGGAGCCCAGTGCACAAGTTTTTTCTTTGACTTTGATTCCAAGGAGGTGGCAGGCAGTGGCTTCAGCTTGTAACGAGCACCTTTCACTCCCACCTCCCAAGAACAGAAGTGAGCACTCGTGGTTGGAGCTGCAGTCTCATTTGAAAAGCAGTAACAAGGTGGTGGTCAGGAGTTTTCTGAATTCCTCAGCTGTGCTGCATAACTCTGCTCATGTTGCCTCGCACGGCTTCATGCTGACATCAGAAGGGTCTGATGACCGAGGCTGAGCACCTCTGCAGCCTCACCAGGTCACACAAGGTCCATGCTCCAGCTCACACCGGGCTAATCTAACAGTGAGCCCTGAAGGGCAGTAGAAATGTTTATTACTTTACCAACCCATCCTACCCTGAACACTTATGCAGCCTCCACTACGAGACTGAGTGTCATAGTCTCTATATCAGATAAAGCAACAGAATCAGTATTTAAAATAGAAGCATGAACTAGTTTTAATTCGTGACATGGTATAAATTCACCCAACCTTTCTTTTTTGCAGCTTTCTTGTTAGCTCTCATTAACTAAAGTATAATTGCATTATCCTTTTGGGACAGCATAGCATTAATTTAGATGTATAAGGACACAGGCTGGCAATGACGTAATTCAGTACTACTCTCATCCCTAAAACCAGTCTGCGCTCTCTATGGTACGTCTCAAACTCATTATAATTTGCTACATTTCCTATTAATATAACATTAGAAAAGGCTGGAGAAAACAGAATGGCAAGGTATCATTACTCCTTTTAATATATCCCCTGAGACATTTTTAAATAATCTAAATAATCTCTTCCCACCCCCACCCCCCGCACGACCCTTTGATCCTTACTGTTTGGAGATGCTTACTACTATATTTTGTTATTTAAGTTTTGGCCACGTTAAGGCATACTGGCTTTATCTTTACAATTTTTGCTAAAAAAAAAAAAAATAAAATAATCTGTTTAGTCCAAAGCAAAGATACTGTCTTGCTCTACACTCAGTTCTTCTCTATGTAATGAATCTTGCTATACCACGATGCCAACAGCTGAAGAGTGACATATGTGACTGGTTTCCTCAAAATACCTCTTGCAATTACAGTGTATGAAAGTACTGTGAGATGGCTCTGTTTGAGTCATGCCATGATTTTCAGTTCTGTCTTTTGAAATGGAAACAATCTTCCCAGAAAGGAACACAGAGGATGTAGGAAGTGAGCCTGAAATGGACCGCCTTATTTACCAATTCCAGTCCCCCGCTATTAGCAGCACCATATCATACAACCTCCTTGGTAATTTCTTGCCCCTGCTTCTCTGATTAAAAGGCTATTCCAAAATCTGACTGCTTCAGCAGCAAGGAACCTTCTTCTAATTTCCAACCTAAAATTTATTCATGACCAGTTTGTACCCATTTGTTCTTGTGCCTGTCCTTCAGATTAAGTAGCTCATTTCTTTTCTCTCCCTGTTTTAACTGCCTCCATGTCCTTTTATGTATTCATAGACAGCACTCGGACCCTACTCAGCTTCATTCTCCTAAGTTCAATGAGCAATCCCTTTTCAATCTCTCCTCATAAAACAGGTTTTCATTAACCTCATAGCAACTCTGTATACCTGCTTCAGTTTGAGTTCACCTTTCTCAAACACGCTGAACAAACTTGCACCCTGGGTTTGAGATGAAGTCTGACCATTGCGTTGCACTACTGAACTAGCACTAGTCAGTGTCAAGTGCATGTACTTCGTCTGCCAAATCCAGGACCCTGGGCTTGCTCCCACCCGCAGCTGGCTGTGTGCCAAAGCGACTGACTGACACGCAGGTCTTTCTCTTCCTCTGCCATTTCCAGCTCATGGCCTCAGCAACAGAAAATAAAGTTTCTGTAAACAGATAATAGAAAGAATAAAGAGAATGCAACCTCTACAAAATGTCTCTGATATTAGCCCTTCGCTGTGTTCTCTTAGAAGCCAGTAACAGTCAAAAAAAAGCAAATGTAATGTTAATAGTCAACCGCTTGGCGCATTCACTACCCAAGATTCACTATTCCTCACACGCGTAACAATAAATGAATCCATATATTCATACATACAGTATCAGAATGTAAAGAGTCTAAGGCTTAGAAGGTTTTATTTCCCAATCAACTTGGGTGCTTCAGCGCGTCAGACAGGAAAAAACAAAAAAACAAACTGATCTCTTGATTCTGTAAAGCCACATCATCTTCTTTTGTATTAAACTAACAACTAAGCAATCAAAATGATTCGCCCATTTCACTGCCTACAGTGACACAACATTTAGGGGAACCTAATTTTTTTTGAAAGTTTGTTCCTGGCAATATCATGGCTCTGAAGGAGAAGGAGAAAGTTCCGTGTGTATCCATTGCCGTCCTTTCCGTAACCCACTTGCTGACATGCAGCTGCTAGGGTAGCAGCACTGACACAGACATTTTATCCAGCAAAAGAGCCCACCAGTGTCAGTGTTCCTCCCAAAGCATGTTTGTTTCTCAAACACCTCGGGATATGTGTGTCATTATTCCTAGTCCTCAGCATGGCTATATGACCTGCAGTCAACACAAGCTTAATTTCCATACGCAGACTACCTGTACCACTAAAACTAACAGTGGGAAAAGAAACCACCACGAAATTGTCACGCTCCTCCCTCTGAAAGCATGTGGGGCACGGGCAGTGTAGGGGGGGGG
>Ga0065711_1006403_pt1 | contig 17461 bp, 12 predicted proteins | sample Hoacrofraction12_FD_59098 | JGI IMG/M metagenome (GOLD analysis project Ga0065711, IMG submission 59098) | Hoatzin crop microbial communities from Cojedes, Venezuela - Epithelial fraction 12 v2 (version 2) | ecosystem: Host-associated > Birds > Digestive system > Esophagus > Crop | place... | reverse complement strand
AAGACCCGCCCGGACAAGGTCCTGTGCAGCCTGCTGTAGGTGACCCTGCTTCGGCAGGAGGGTTGGATTAGATGACCCACAGAGGTCCCTTCCAACCCCTACTATTCTGTGATTCTGTGATTCTTCCAGCCTCACAATATTTTGGGTAAAATTCCTAGCAAGGAATCCACCTACCACATCCCCTTCCCATCCATGTGAGAATTAAAGATCCCACAGCATTTCCAGAGCAGGTGAAGATTCTCCCTGCTGTTTCCAGACCAGTTTCCACCCCGTGAGGTATGGCCGCGCAGCAACTGCTCGTCCTGTCCCCGAGGCAGATGCTCTGAACAGCTCTGCGCACAGCCTCTCCCACTGCAGAGCAACCTCAGCGCTGCTGAGCTTCATCCACAGGACCACACACGTGGTCACTACTGCCCTTGCACAACATCCCCATCAGGCAGTGACAGAGAGCAGGTAAGGGGGTCTGACTCAAGTGACTTAAAAAAAAAAACCCAAACAAACCACCAAACACCTATAGTTTCTCCTCTGTTTCTTGTCTTGCTCTTCTCACTCACTTCTGTGAATGTTTCAGCACACAATTTTGATTACTCATTTAAGCATCATCAGCACACTTTTGCCTAAACAGGAGAAACAAAACCAGCTGTGACAGACGAAAGAGGACACGTTTTTGGCACTGACCTATTTCACAGACACTGGATGGGTATCAGTTTCATAAATTTTGAATTTTAAACAGCATGCCAGAGAGGGAGGGGAGATGATGTCACATGAGTCATTCGTCCACACAAATACTGCCATGGTTGTCCATGCAGGAAGGGCTCCTAATTCTACCCAATGCAAATTGCCCGGTAAAGAATCCGACATATCAAAATACCGTCTCCCTACAACATTTTCCATACCATATGGCTTATCTTGAAAGAAAACAGCTTTCTGGTTCTGAGGACAGGTACCTAATGCTCATCACTCCTCCAACTCCATCTACTGTGCTCAGAATTTAGTGCTTGTCATTGTAATGAGCACAGCTGAAACCCTTTTTAACTGCCAGCCTGCCAAGCAAAACACATTTATTCACATCTGATTTAAACATCACAAGCCAAATAATCAAGATGACAAAGAAGATTAAGTACTCCGATCAGTCTGTTTTCTCTCCTAAAATAGCTCATTAATGTTATTATAATTATTAACTCTGTTACATACTGCATGTAAGTAGCTTCTGATCCTGTCAGTCACTGCAGGTGTATGGCACAGCCAAAACACTTATTTAAATTACCTGGATTTCCAACTACAGAGATTCACATGCATCCTTAAAAATGGATGCAAGCACAAGGCAAAACCACCACCAAAAAAAACCTGGAGATACGTAAAGGCTCTGATTTAATTGTGGTGCTTGCTCACATAATGGTCTCATTTTTCTCTATAAATTTTACCCTCAAACTAGGTTGCGTTCTCTGTTCTAAGATACAAAGTTCCCTGTTCTAAAAAGTAACTTCCTTGTTACTAACTGCAAGTTCAAGCAGCCATGTAAACAAGGAAGATTACTTAAAAAATGGACAAACTTGAGAATAAAGAGCAAATTCTGTCACTGAACGTCCCAGGAAGCTGTCCTGCCATGACAAACAACAGACCTCTCTCCCTCAGGACACAAATCTCACTTAGTGGTGCAAAAGGTCAGTTATTAGAGTTGCACATTAGAATCTTGTGCTGCAACATTCAATTTCTTGGCTTACATGATTTTAAAATAAGTCACGCTTTCCTGACCAAATTGAATGAAGCTTTGAATCTGCAAATTCCTTTGATGGAATTAGTCTTGCATGGTCAATCTACACTGTGCCAAGAGAAGTACAGTTAATTTCAAAACTTAGAAGACATTCTGTTCCTTCCAAGTTATGTTTACAACTACAAATTTTTAATTGTTATCCCACTGTGGATCTTCTTACAGACCTTGGATTCTGGATCACTGTTGATGCTACAAGAATCATCATCATCAGATTGTGGACCATTTCTGTTACAGGAAAAAAAAACAAAGACAGCAATCAATCTTAAAATCGTATAAAAATTGCACTACAGCACAAAATGGAGCTGGTCATTCCACAGAGACTTCTGAAGTCATTGTACCTGAGCTTCAAAGAGGCATAGCGCAACGTTGCTCCTTCAAACTCTTTCAGACTTGGGTCTGGGTTCACAGTGGCTGCGTGCAGATCCTAGAGATAAAGGTAGTGCTATTAGTATAGTATTAAGTGCTATTAATATAGTATTAAGTATACCACCATGTTATTTCAAAGGGAAATTAAATCCTCCCTGCAAAGAAGCGACAGTATTTCTGGTTGAAGTTGAAAAGAGGCATGCATATATTCTCAAGCTGCATTTCATTCAGTGCAGGCATCTTATTCGTTACGTCACGGCAGTTGCCCTGCTAGTTTAGACTGAATCCATTCCAAGTGGAAAGATCAGAAAAGGCAGCATGTTTGTGAGCTAGACATCCCTAGCAGTACCCCCATTCACTTTGGCCTAAGTTATGAATGACATTCATGGAAAAATAAAAGGGGAAAAAAACAGCCACTGCCATGCAAAAAACAAAGGTAATAGTATTAAAGGTTCTAAAATCTGACAATATACTTGCCTTCCAAATGTCACTATTAATCTTTCCCCCATTCAGTACAGCAAAATCACTCCATGGCTGTTTCTAGACACATAATTATTCACAAAGGAAGAAGCACATTGATAAAAAAAAAGAAAAAGAAAAAAACACAAGACACTGTTGTTAGCATTGATATTTACAGGATGGGTTAGGGAACAGATCACCTCAAACTTCAACTAATTACTCCACTATACCATGGCATTTGGAGGAACAGGGAGAAAAGACATGCCTCTAACAGTTACTTACCAAAACAAATGATCGAAACAAGGAAAGTTAATATAAATTAGGAACAGACAATGAAATTACTCTTTAACTATGACCTTAAAAGCAAGCAAAATGAATCTGAATATGAATGTTGGCCACAGCTGCTACAGCCTTTGATAAACAGCAATTAAGGGGAAACATTAAGATTTCCATTTGATTGGCACTTTTGTTACAAGATCCTAACACTACTGGAACTAGAAATACTGAAACACAACAACATATACAAGGATAAGATACATACAAGGTAAAAACCAAATAATTTCTGTAGAGAATGCATACAAAAAGGACAGTGAAGGGAAGGAGCCTTAGTAAGGACTGCAGAGAGCAGCTGATGTTGGAGTTGCCCCTTTCCTCTTCCCCATGAGGACAGAAATCTCCCAGTCCTGAACAAGAGGCAGGTAGGACAGGAGATTTGGTTGCTGAGAGACCCAGAGCTACCTCTTTGTAGCTTCACCAAACCAAGTATTCCAGTAATTCGTGTCCCCTTTCAGGATGAGCTCTCCCAGGTTGTCCAGCTCAGCCCCAAGATGAAGTGGTACCTACTAATACGGCCCAATGCATTAATTTGCAGGGTGGACCTCTCACCTCAGAAGTGTTCTCAGTATAATCCCCACTGGAGGAGACATTTACAAGAAACAACTCCCAGGAGTAACTCTTCCCAAACATGTCTTTGAATTAATCGAGTTGTTATTTTTTCCTGCTAAGCCCCTCCTCTTTAATTATTAGCTGCTGGTGGTTCTGCTACCTACAGAACTTCTAGAGGTGATCCAGGCCTGGGAGGAGTCACACTACAAACAGACACAACTACCACCAAGTTTTGCCATGATCTCCACGAATCCCTTACTGAAAATTAAACCTATGGCTTTGTCTCTGTACAGGAAATGGGAAAGAGGCAGCAAAACATCTAAAATTTGGCAGGGAACATTATAAAAGACAAGGATTCACACAGGAAGGCATCTGACAACACACAGGAGAAAAGAGCCATCTAAAACTAAGTCAAATTTATTCAGCCGTGCAACACCAAAATACACTTCATGCTTTTGAGGGGGAAGAAGGGGAGGAATGTTTCAGGTTATTCATATTTGGCATTTATTAGGATTTTTGTAAAATCTTCAGGATTTTTGCATAATGCTCAACCCATAATTGCTTTGAATTGAAATTTACTGATTATCTTGTGAAAGAAAAATTGCCTTGCAGACTCTGCAAAAGTAAGACATTTTTGCATTTTTTTCCTTTTCAAAACCCCTTTTCCCATTTGTATGCATTACAGAATCACTCCTCACAACCCATTTTTTTCCGATTCTCTGTTCAACAATAGTAACTGTTTTTCTTTATGCTAAAATATCCAGAGTAAGCTACAACATAAAAATGGCTGACTTGATCTGTTCTTTGTTGACTGCCCTCAGCTGTGAGCCACATTCTACCAAATGAAGCAAAGCTTCTGTATATCACATCATTTAAGAGACAGGGACACAAAATAACAAAAAATAAAAAAAAAGGAGGAGGAAACAAGACAAAGGGTAAAAAGGCTTTACTCGGGGGGGAGGCGTTTCTAATCTAAATGTTTATTTGACAAACTCAAAAGCTGAAACAGCCCAAATAAACTCATCTCAAGACTAGCATGTGATGCTTCACAGACAAATGTGATAAAGATAAAAGTAGTTTTTATGGACTCACAGAGGCCTATCGGGACAGATATGAAACACTACCCATACCGGTCTTCAATCCTAGATTATGCTCTTTCATCTGCCTAAAACCTACATATCTCCCAACCTTTTCAGAAGAAAGCAATACAAATTCCAACGCGCGGGTATGAGCTAAACTAGCCCTCCCAAACCAGATTATCTGGGAGCAGAGGCTTCCAAACAGCAATGAGGGAACCAGCAGTACACAGCTCACACGCGGTCCAACTTGGAGCTGGAAGCTGTCCACCACAACTGCTGCTGCCAATGGTACCGCTGGGATAAAGGAGTTTGGGAGCCCCTATTCTAGACCAAATTCCACATCTTTTGTGCAGTGCCAGACTGACCGTATCACAGACGTCCAGATTAATCCTTGACAGGGAGAGGGGGAGCACTTGGGGTAGGCTGCAGTGCAGTGAACAGGGACCAAAACAAACGCTCGCAAGTGACCTGGGGATGACTAGGTGCTGGCAAATACGGATTGCCAAGAAATGAAAAAACAACGATTCACAGAAGCTGACACTGTTAAATCTAGATTAGAAAGTATTTCATTACCTGCCCTTATCTCTTAACTCCACACTATGGCTTATTTCCCTCTTACTGCTCTGTGCCAGGGTTCTGCTCAGAACCAGCTGAATCCCAAAGGATTCTTCCTCCAGATCCCTCTTAAAAAAAGCTCAACTTCTGCAGTTTCATGAAATGCAAGACTTAGGCATTCCTAACAGTTCTCACTGTAACTCCAGCTATGCCCCTTCTTTGTAGCAGTTTCAGAATTTGGCAGTGCACAAAGTCCCGAGCCCAATTCACATTCCCGTTTTGAACTCCATTACTGTAAGGCTGCTCATATTGTATTGCAACACTGTTGTAATAACCATTCAGTCAAAAAAATCAATATTGTTTAAATAATAGTATGCAAGATGCTTAACAATGAACGCAGAAATCTTCAAGAGACAAATGCCTTCATCTATACCTGCAATTAAAATAACCATATAATATCATACTAATACAAACTTTGGAAACTTGTTTACTTTCTGTATCATCTTTTACACTACAGTATACGGTCTTGATGCTGCCACAGAACTGTATACACATAGATCTTTGCTGGATCAAATTCCTTGCTGAATTAGAACTGCCATATCAAAATCTAGATGAGCCTGCTACGTACTCACGTACCTGGCATTTTAGAATGACTCCGCAAATGTCTCATTTAATACATCTACACTGTATTAAAATCTATGCTGTTATAATTCATACATTTCATATTCTCCATGATGCTGCTGAGAATTAATGATTGTTATTAAAAATCACAACCTATTCTTCATTTAAAGCAAACAAAATTGTGAAAGGTTAAAGGTACACCTGCCACATTACCAGCAGGTCTTAAATTTCCATTGTAAAGACATTTTAAACAGAGGTAGAAATATATTTGAAATGAATATATGCATTTTCCCCCTGCAATTTACTAACCCTACTGCTTTCTCGGTTTTTGTGAAATATGTCTATAACTTACTAATTAATGCCCTGTTCTCCATGAAAAACACTTCATGGTGAAGATATATCACTTGTGTATATTACAGGAATTTATACTGGAAGCATGTGCACCACTTCACATTCAGCATTTCTGGATACTTTTTTTCTTGTTTTCTACCTGAATTATAACAATTGCTGTTGTTTCTCCACAAACCCTCTCAGAAATAATTCCCAGTGTGCTTGGTGCACAGTACATTCCACAGGAGCTTGAATGATGTAAACTGTAACTGAAATGTTGTGGTCAAGTTTGCAAACCTTATGAGTAGCATTTATGAACATGTGGGAGCAATCTTTCTTAAATAATGAACAAGAACGTACAAGTTTAAGCCCATACAGGATAAAAGTTTCAGGGTCAAGACAGTAACACACACTTCAATACCCTTAATTCCTCTTAACTTTCATTTAAGTTATTTTGGTGCACAGATCAACAAAATCAAGAACAGAAGAAATGTCATATCTAAATACATTTATTAAAAGTAAATAAAAAACCCTAAGGATTTCCTGATCCGAAACTCAAAGCTAGTACAAAGACTTCCCTTGATTTCGTAAAACTGTGGATCTTCTTCTGAAAAGTTAGTATGAAAAAGAATTAATTTCACAACAATTTGATTTTATATTAGTATTTCATTCCATAAAAGTCTTCCCAATACTAAAAAAAAGTGATTGCGTTTTTTGAAGCATATTCTTCTTTCTGATAATTTTATTCTTCTACTTATATGACATCAGTCAACCCTTGGCTTGTGCCTGAAAGGATTGTTTTAAAAGGTGGTATCACATATTGCTCTTTCAGCATATGTGGAAGAGAGAGTGCATTTCTTCTTCTTTCTAGTTAAAGACTCACTGCAACACAGTGGTCCACCTGTGCAGCTATTTTGTACCGGTATGATGTTAAGAGAGACTTACAGTTCAGAATACTTTATGTTTATTCAATAGAAACTACCCTGTAAAGAAACTGGTGTCTCTAATGAAGACTCATACGTCTTTGTGGGATACTCCTATCACGTGAACCAAAAAGAAAGCAGATGCAAGCAAAACATCCAGCCAAAAGACTGCTATAATGTGCAAAAAATTTACATATCCTGTATCCATACAACGCAGCAATGCTTCAGCACATGCTACAGAACCGCAGTAGTTTCACACTCGTGAGGCACTGGGTGTCTCATTTATATGAGATATGTCTGATTTCACCCTACACATCCAAAGTTTAGGATGATTCGTGAGGTACAGCCATTGGAAAATGCACTTAGGAATAGATACTTACAACGTATTAACAACAAATAGCTACACTTTGGGATATTATCGAGCCCCATATTCTAAAGCTCATTTTAGCTAACAGTTAAACTTGCAAGTTCAAAAAGTTATTTCAATTTTCATTACAGTATGCATCCAACAAGAAGACACAATATGTTACCTCAGTTTCTGGAGTAGGAGATGGAGTAATGGAACCAAGTGATCCTTTTCGTGAGCCCTGGAGATCCGTTGGGATGGACAAGGGACGTTGCCATTGAGTTGTTCCTGTTGGTACGTGCCAGTAGTAGATCCCAGCAATATCATTGATCTTCCTCCAGCCAGGTGGTAAGTCTGGGTCTGTCTGAAATGAATGATCACTCCATATATCTACTGGAAACAGGAAAGAGGAAAAAAAAAAAGGTAAATGAATCAATCTTACTATGACACAAACAGTTCTTCCATGGGTCTGCCCCTGATGCAAGTGACGCACAGCTGGCACTGCTGTTGTACAGTTCCTGTGCAAATGAACACCAGAAAAACACACTGAATTATTGAGGCTCAAAGTAAGGTGACAAAGTCTGGTTTGACTTGGCCTATGAAGATAGGAAAAAACCACACTACTAACCAAAGAGCTGTTCTAATATGGCAGCTATCTAATACCATCAGCTAAACTAACTCTTCTAATAAGGTTTAGCTCCAAGTACATTAAATCACAGCATATTAAAAAAATCTTTGGAGTATGGTTTACTCCATCCTCTTCATCATAGCATCTTCCCTTCTCAATGCATGGCAGCAGAACATGTATTTCTGCTAATCAAAGTCAGCTTATCAAAACAGAAACCCCTCCACACCACTGAAACAACCCGCATTGGGTTTACTTACAACATCTAAAAGACTGCTTGTTCAAAACTATGAGAACAAAAGAACCGAGCAATCATTTTACACACACCCCGATTGTCACAAACATACTGTTTTCAATTGGTTTTATAACGGGGTAGGAAAAAAAATCAAAAACTCATCCACAGTGCCAACACAGATGAAATCCTGGCTCTACTGACAAACCTCCTACTAACTTCAGGATGCACCAGCAATTCACATCTAATTAGAGACATTCCCACATTTACCTGGGATTATAGATGCATGTAAGAGATGTGTCAGTGTTCATAAAATTTACACATGGAGCATACTGGAATAAGAAAATAATAAGCTTTTATTGCGCAGAGAGGCAAAGCTTCAGATCAGATCAGGTTCATACAGTTTATATTATTAAACAGCCATACTTCAACATTGCCAGGACATGAAATGTTATTCTCTTCACTTTAAGACAGACAGTGCTTCTGTCCTTGCTGTACATACATATGTATGCGTACGCATGTATTTAAATATACAGTTAGCAAAGTGTTATGCTATGGCTGCATTAAATCACTCCTTTCAAACAAATCAACTGAACAAACAAAGGAACCATCAGTGCAGAGGAACCAACATAACTGTTACTTATTGTTGTAATGACATGCACCAGAAAGACCTAAACAGAAATGACTTTGAATTAAAAGCAGACAAAACTCACAGCAGCGAGAAAATTGCTAACCCAGAGATTTAAACTAACAACATTTCTGCAGCATTTAGTTAGAAGAGAAGAAAATAGCTTGTATGTGAATGAACACTTGGAAGGAAATCACATTAAAACAGCTGGGAGCACTCTGGGATAAGAAAATATCACCTACGCAAGTAATATTAATTTACTTTCAGAACTTGTCCATTAGTAAAAAATACACGAAAATACGTTTGCATGTGGTCTGAGACAAAATAGGAATTAAACTTCAGATTTCTTTTCAATTACTATAGCTCAGGACTTTCAAAGAGCTGTATTTTCCACACAAAACAACTATGATTGACGTATGTGCACAAGATGCACGTTGCTGGTGTCCGCATACTCCTTGCGCAGAGGTACAGACCATCTGAACAGGACAGAGACAGATCTCACCTGTTCAGACCGAAACACCGTTCCGCATGTTAAGCTATGCAGATCTACTCAGAAGAATGAAACTTGTGTGTCTCCCCCAGCCTATTTGTGAACACACCTCAGGATCACACAGACTGTCAGGGATAATCTTTCCACAGGCTGATTTCCCGCTGGCACGAACTGGGAAACCTCCCCAGTCAGCTGACCGTTCGAACAGATGAAAGCACTCGGTGTGCAAGTCAAAGCTAACGAACCATCGCAAGAGACACAGCACAAGAAAGATAAAAATAAGAGTCAACACACAAAATCTGACAGGACAGATGGATGTGCTTGCGGCGTCAGAGACCTACTACAGGGCACCAATGGCTTTTCTTTACTTGAATATGGAATTATGCATAGTAAAATAACTCTCCCCTGAATTTGAAAGAAACCGCTCAATGAAACGACATTGCATCAAAGTGTCTACTTTTGGTTGCATGGGCCACTGTAAAAATGGTCCCTTATCACAGAAGTGTTTGGAGCCCAGAACAAAATGAAGGCACCATACCGATATATATCCTGCTACACTTTGCAATCTCAATCTTCTTGTAAAAGGGCCAGCCACAAAATCAGGCAGAAAAGAAGCAGGTATCTGTACATCAATCCAATTCTGTTGACACTGCATCAAACAACTTGAATGAAACCAACCCAAGAGGAAACAGAACTGAACATACTGGACGACTTCAACTGAAATCAAGAACTCCTGTCTGCAAGATTCTGGAGGTAAAAACATGGCATGGAAATGGTCCCTTTTGGTCTGTGGATGACTAAGCCCTATACGCTTCCTCAGTGGCAGAAGATTTACAGCAGTCAGGAACTTTTCTCCAAACCCTCCCAGTCATGTCCACAAGGTGAAGTTCTACCTGGAATCTCCTGGCCTTTTCCATGATGCTTCTTCACTTTTTTTGTTGGTGAAATTTCAGTGAACCAGGACCACATGGTTGCTCATAAAGCTTCTGGTTTTGAAAGGACTGTTGGTCTGACAATGCAGAAAGCATGGCTTACAACAGATGACTAAAGCATGATTCACAAAAAGAATGTATCCTCTTGTACTGGGGTTCGTTTATCTACCATGTGTATGACAGTAAACCACGATCTCCTGGAAGGCTATACTGTAAGACATTTGTTTTACAAAATGCACAGAGCAACAGAAGTAAAAACACCAATACTGAACTAGAATAAAAGAGAGCCACTGTAGCTAAGCTGTATGAGAAAGCAGACACCAAGTTTCTTTACGAAACTTGGATTCATATTATCTGTATAACTTGTCTTTCTACGGCAAGAAAGAGTGAGATTCTTAAGATGCAACCGATTCAAAAGCCTGCACAGGAACGAGGTGTATCTTTACACAGGCATCACGCAGATTCACACAGCACGGCAGACCTTGGAAAACCAACTCTTCTTCTGGAGAAAGACCTTACTGAACAGGGTGGCTCCACTGCCTACATACACACTGGTGATGAAGTCCAAAGTCAGTCCTCATCACCAGAGACCGGGCAGACAGCTAGCAGCTGATCCTTCACCTCACTTTCTATCCCTGTCCAAACACAGGGTGCATGAGAGCCATCACTAGCAAGGTAGGTCAACTCTTATCCAAGATCTGCCCACACTGGCACAGACACGTCGGCAAGTCCTCACCGCCAAGCTGCTACCTGGAAATCTGCCTAAGATAACTGTGAGCTGTCACCACCCAACTGCTGAAATGCAGCGCTACCAGCTTAAAGGTCAACACAATTAGTAGACAGAGTCAGGCGAAATGACAGGTCACAGAGAGAGGACTGACATTGTTCAGTTAAGAGTTTTATCTCACTAACGAGAGAAGACTAAAGTCTTGTCCGTACAGGGGAAGATCCCCAAACCAACTATTCATGGGGTTGTTATTATGGAAGCAGCACAGGACAATTCTGGCAAAAAAACATTACACTAAATAGACGTGACAGAGAATTTTGAAGACTAAAATGAAAGACTACATAGAAACATGAAAGACGTGATTTAAGGTAAGAAGCTAACTTCATTCGAGGAAAACTGACAAACACAGAGTGGACTTCACTGGGCTTTCCTGCCTCCACCACCTTCCTGCACCAGGACCTGCCAAGTCCCTCGGGAAACCAGATCTTTCTCCTCTACCTCAACCTTGCTTAGATTTGGTGCCATAGTTCCTTCTTAGGGGGTCCAACACTGGGCTGTGCCCCAAAAACCTTTGGCACTAGTCTCTGCAGAACTCAGAGAGCGGAACCTGTCTGCTACACCTCACGATGCAGCCTCCGCTTCACCTCTTCAGAGACTCAGCAACGAAGTGATGATAGGAACGTTTTTAAAAGAATGAGCAAATGATGAAAAAATGAAATCGTCAGAAGCGAGAGCCCAAGGGGAGAGCAGCGCCTGTAATGCCTTACCATTGGCTTTTAAAACTCAACAGCGAATTTATGTTAGTCATTTCTCTTTAAAAATTACAATAAAGAGAAAGAACTAACTCATGAAAAGCCGGTAAGGCTTTAGAAAAGTAGCAAAGAAAGGGGTTTTTTTTTTTGTTTTTTTTTTAAGACAAGGTATAGTTGTTTCCATTTTTAATAAATGTACAGAGGAGTAAAACAGTGTGAAGAGATTGCCACTTGCTGAAATCGTCTGGTGATGTTTTACTCAGAAATAAATGCTTGTGTCTGAATTTTTGTCTGAATAGCTCAAACACGGAGCCTGTAATAGAAAAAAACGAATACAGCTTTCACCCCGGTATCACTATAACCGAGGAGTGCAGTTAAAACTTCAAAAATACAGGAAAAATGAAGTCTGTTACACAAAACAAAACTATTAATGCACTCTTTTGAAACATTTAGCAAGAGATGTACCTCCACAAAACCATAAACACAGCCGTATTTAACTGGTAATTCTGGTTAGGAGAGCTTTGTGAACAAATTTTGTATTCTACAGAGGACTGGATAAAGCCAATATAATGTAATATATTGCTGTTTGTAACTCCCTTCTCCAAATGTCAGCCTCTGCCAATTACTTGATAAAGAGCAGTGATAAATTCCAAGCTGTAGCTATAGTTCAGATACTAAGTTTGGCATAATAATTAGAAATTTTAGAAGTTACATTTTTATTTCAAGTTCAAATTATCTTACTATCTGAGGGTGATCCAGTAAAACAGAGTTACGATATTGAAAAGAGATGGTAATAATATAAATAATTCACTGAAGACCACATGTAATTGGTGACCAAGCTCTTTGGCAAAACTAGTATTTTTATCACTTATTTTACTGCTGTTTCAGGGGAAACGATACTAATCAAATTGCTGCCATTATGAATCACTCTTTAGCCCTTCTTCAATTAAACAGAAATTAAAAATACCGCATTCAGTAAGGTATTTCAGAGCAGACAGACTTGTGCAGTAAATGGAGACCATTTATTTTTCCACCATTTTGCAATGCCACAAACTGTTCCCTCGCAGCAGGCAGGGGGTGTAAGGCAAGGTCAACAGTCACCGAGCGCAGACTGTATTGGTGGCATCACAACGGATGCCAACAGTACGCCCTGTATCTAAACACAATGCAGCTTTCCAGCTGCCGTTCCTGACTATGTCCCCATGGTTCTCTGCTGGTATAATCTGTGGACATTTCATAATTAGAGAGACTAACTGCCATGAAGCTGAAGCAGCTTTTAACCAGTTCAGGTTTTCTTCTGCAGGCGCAGCTAGAAATCCGTTTCACTGAAGACCAAAGGCAGTCATTCAGAAACAAACACAGATGGAAAAAGCACGGCAGGAGCTCAGGAGGCACTTTCTGGAAGGGCAGGAATGCAAAGGTACAGCACAATACATTTTTATTTGACAGCAAGTTGTGTTAAAAATTTTAAGACAATAATTACTCTTTTTTATTTTTTTAGAAAGAACTACACTGAAGTAAAATGTTCAGTCAGGGATGATTTGCTGTTTATAACAAAGGTGGAATAGAACAATATTGGCAAGATGCTTGATTTTCTACAGACCAAATTCTGTTATCTACAGAAACAGTTTCTCCACCGTCCTTAGCAAAGTCAGTATTTATCAGCATAACACAAACCAAATATTCCACCCACTGTTGTCATAAGTTGGTTTACCACCAGTCTAGTACTAAAATCTGGCTGTATAACATTGTGCTTGTGCTAAATTAATCAGAATCTCTTCTTGGTAAAGACTACAAAAATACTGCATCATTTCAATAACAAACCTCAACACTCCTGTCTGGAAGGAACATAATCTAGCTCCTTCCCTTTCTGAAGGTAAGGTAGTGGAAGATGACTAGTGTATTTACACATTACTTAGGACTGGAAGGAAAAGATCACATTAGGTGATAGAAAGAAAAGCTGATAATTGACACCTCTAGGAAAAATGCACCAACAGTGAAAATGTATGGGGGCAAAAAATACAATTTAAAATAGACTGTTAGAAGCAAGCTTTCTGCTTTCATTTAGATAAACTAACAAAAATGGATAAAAGCAGCAAACAGATGTTACCTCTACTTCAAAGAGAACTTGGTGGTGACGATAAACAAGGTGCTAGGGATGAAGACCAAAGAGTCAGCGCCTCTCTGCTTAGGGAACCAGAGCCTCAAACCTGGTTTACTAAAGACTAAGCAAACCTAACTCCTGAACAAAACACTCTCAAGCAAGGCGATGGGTCTAATGCAATAAATTTTGCATTGAACTGGGAGATGTACTTGGAAAGAGAGACGTATTTTGGATGCACAGCTCTTCTTCAGGTGAAAACACATCCCACCAACCAGCACGGCTAGGGCACTGAATTATGGCCAAGAAGAATACTCTTGCATAGGAGGAACTGCAGCTCCAAAGGGCTTGAGGTTGGCAGACTACATGAATTCAAAACAGAGACTGTGAAAGGGCTGCACAGAGCCATCAGAGTGCTGGAAACTGTACCTGGGAGGTGCATAGTAATAGCACCTATGTCACAGGACAATTTTAACTGTGTTATTTCACAGGTTAAAAGCACTTGTTTGGTAAACTGGAAGAGAGCAGCAAGGTACACCCATAGTAAGACAGAAAATATATTCAGGGAAATCTGAGAGGTATCATTGCATCATTAAAGGGACATATCTGTTTTGCTTTTTAAGGGATTCATTTACACATACGCGCCTCATTTTGCCTACTCAGAAGCTGCAGCAGAGGCAAATGCACAGCCTTCAGCTGATGCCAGTGCAGCTCCACCGCATTAGTGGAAGTGCCTGATATTCAGTCAGCCTTCCCAGGGCTCCTTTCACTGCGTGGTAGGAGAATGCCCAAGTGAGACCACTTGTCTGCAAGGCTCATCAATGCTGGCAAGCACTTGATCTACACTATCTAAACAGGCTAAGAAATAAAATACCCGTACTGTACAGAGATAAAGATGAGAGATCTCACTTTCTTGTACTCCTAATTATCTCAATTCTTAGGGCTGCTTTGTAACAATTTTTCTTTTGTAAAGATCCTCCGAATGAAAAGGATACCATCCAAACACAGGATTTGATCTAGACTTTGATTATCTACCACTGTCTCAAAAGTATATTTCCACACCGAAAACTTAACTAAAAAGGAGTGTTCAGCGTCTAGGCTGGAAGCACTAGGGTCCAAACAGGAACACTTCCAGAGTTTTCCAAACCTAGAAAAATAATCTAGCTAATAACAAATCTATAAATTCCCTTCTGAGTCTCTGGCCCTCCCAAGGCTCACATTCCAGCAGTGGGTGCACAATGTAAATGAAGGAATTCAAACCAAAAAGTGCCTTGTTTGTAAATAGATCTGCACCAAAGCCTCCTATGTCAAAAATCGCAAAGAATGGGATGGCAACAGGATCCAACATGTCGTCCTAGTGTTCAGGCAGCAATGGGAAACCACTAGCTTCAAACCTGATGGCTTTCTTCACTGCTGGGATGAAGCATAATAAAGAGCTGGCCCACAGTATCACGTGCATGTTACAGATGCTGTCCTTTTGGGCACACGAAGTGAAGCACAAGAAAGCAACTGGGCAGACAGGAGCATAAAAAGGTTTTATTAAAAAGGAAAGGGATGGGGGAAAGTGTTTTCTCCTCTTCTGAACTTCCAAAATCTTGTAATAAAAATGCTTTCCTTCTGCTTTCTGGGCCTAAATAAAAGCAAAACCAAAGGAAAAGAAAGCCACTTAGAAAACAAACTTAGTCTTCTTGAGAACATGCCGATGACTTCAGCAGATCCATGATTTGATCCTAAAGGGAGCATATTCCTCCCCCACTCCACTCCGTGCACACAGTGAAGATCAAGACAGGCACTGCAAGGGAGGGGAAGACATGTTGTATTAATGAGTGAAGGCAAACAAAGTTAAAGGAGCATCCTCCATTAAACAGCACAACAGAAACTTGACAGGCCTTGAACACTTTTATTCCGTGTATTTCCTGTAGTGGGCTCCATGCACAAGTTTAAGTTTCTCAGGTTTAACAAAAAAAAGACCCCAAAGACAAATTGTCTCCTCACTTTGCACACACTACAGCATAATTAACAGTAGCACCTACTCTCATAATTCACAACAATGACGGTCAGCAGGTAGTCAGCACCACTCCAAGAAGCATGAACGCTATCTCGGAAACAAATGCAGCAAAACTGCAAGCCACTAGGACAAGTACTTATAAATCAGACAAGCCTGCCTAATTTGGGGAACATTACTCAACAAGGAGTGATAAACAGCCAGAAGCTGGTCATTTGGCATCATCTTTTCTCACAGCGTGCAACTGGTTGTCATGACAACCTTGTCATCCTCCTTGCCGAATCGCTGAATCAGCCGCATGCGTTCGGGGAGAGGAAGATTCTCAAACAGGTTCCAGGAAAAAGTGCTGAAATGTGGGATTTACAGGCATGCATGTAACCAGACAGAATCTGTCCTAAAATGAATTGCCATTTTGATCAACTGGAATATAAACCATAATCAGAAACGACTGACTTAAAAATCCTAAGAAAGCTTGGGATGAATTGCCTGTACTATTTTTTCTGTGTGATGTGATCTTCGTGCTGCTGTATAAATCATGAGTTACCACAGGCATACAAGGCATTCAAGCAGAGATGACTAATCTTCAGGAAGACAGAGGAAAGCAGATTTGTCAACATTTAGGGAAAAAACCACACCACTAAACCAACTCGTTTTGATGTCCTGGCTTCTACCTTTCAATCACCAAGCACCAAGCTGTTGACATAAGGACCAAAGTACTAGCACAATAACCAAGAAAACCAAGGGCAAGTGACTTCAGGAGAGGAGTTCAGAAGAACTGTTGATGACAGCCCTGGACAAGTACTCCAGATGGCACTACCCATCCTACTAATGTGGGAGAATTCTGGGGCTCTGTGAGGTGTCTGCTCAGGGGCAATACAGCCCAAGGTCCAGCCATGAGAAACCAGCACTGCAGCTTGCATTTACAGGAGTTGATGCTAATAGCAGCAGCAAATGGGGAAAAGTACCGCAGCAAGACCATGAGGAATGGTCCATGTGTTCCTTCCTGGAGAATGATCCAAAAATAGGTAAGAAAAAGAGGACTAGCCTGTTCACCAACCAAACACATCCAGCCACGAAACAAGCAGAGTCTAGCAAAGGAAGGAAGGAAGACTTAGAGACGACCTGAACTGCTGTCTCAAGAGGGCTGTCGTGGCAGAAGATGTGGACCAGGAAGATGCCAGGCTCTGGGAAGACCCGTCCCTCCTGGAGGAGGGTGACTGCTTAGCCAGTTGGAGCAGTGGTGGCGACATGAAATGACGGACATAGAAGAAGGACCACCTCAGCTGGAGCAAAGGCTGATGAATTGCTACCTGAAAGTGCTGTAGTGGAGACACATCCTACAGCTCTTGCACAAACTTTACTGTGTGATGAGATTGCCATCTCTTGATAAGGGGGTTGATGAACAGTAGAAGACTTTGGCAACTAAGAGGCTGTACTTGGTCTGGTTGGGATGAAGTTAAATATTCTTCACTGAAAGAAGAATGTGTTTTGCATTTGTGACCAAAAGAAGTGTTAAAAATACACCAGTGCTTTAGCTATTGCTGAGCAGTGCCTGCATAGGGCCAAGAACTTCTGTTTCTCACTCTGCCCTCAGCCTGAGACTGGCTGGGCATCGGCCTGCTGGTGGGAGG
>Ga0065711_1010544_pt1 | contig 17462 bp, 11 predicted proteins | sample Hoacrofraction12_FD_59098 | JGI IMG/M metagenome (GOLD analysis project Ga0065711, IMG submission 59098) | Hoatzin crop microbial communities from Cojedes, Venezuela - Epithelial fraction 12 v2 (version 2) | ecosystem: Host-associated > Birds > Digestive system > Esophagus > Crop | place... | reverse complement strand
GGAAAAAAAAAAAAAAAAAAGGACATTAACACTCCACTTCTTTATCTAATATTATACCTTACAGTCTACCAAAAGGAATGGAAAATGAGGCAATTCAAATTAATATACATACATCAACTGGCTGGGTATAGACTGTAATTATGATTTTTCATCTAGCAAACAGAAAAATCTTGATGCTGAAAGTCAACAGTGAATTTTACCCTAGCTATGTACTTCAAGCTTTAGAGATAAATTCTTGCAAGGTACCACCAGTCTCCCGTGGGAATGCATTCTAAACCTACGCACTTTACTACCGCCACCCAGAAAAGGCCTGGGGATAAGGGCGGGAGGCAACCACAAGAGAACAGCTGGGTCACTCTTCGCCTGTACTGAGAACCAAGCAAGCCAGCAACGAGCAGTCAGCAGAGGGAGGAACACAGTCCCCCGCAAGCCAGCACCGCTTGGCGTGGGCAGGATGAATATCGTATACCAGCTGGCCCTTTTGGCGATTCAGGAAGCCACTGATACGACTCCAGAACGGAAGCAGCGGCCAGACCCCCTGCACTGAGCTACAGTTACTGTAGCTGAGCTGACACTGAGGAAGGAAGTTAAAGGAATGTTGCAACCTGTATAATCTTAAAAAAGGTGATGAAAATTTGAATGAAATACTGGTATCTGGGAAACCCACAAGTAAAACATTGGCAACAGCCTAAGCAGCATAATTTAGCTGTCCTACAGGCACTTCTTTTGTGATGCTTCTCAAGACGACATACCTCCTTCCTGCATATGCCCAGGATACACAGGCAGTGTGCAAGGCAGGTGGTCCTCCCCAGTCAACACAACATCTGCCTCTATGTTCCTCTGAGGCATAGGTTTCTTCAGGTGCTGTCAGCTCTCCATTACTTGGGCTTTTTAGTGGGCTGGGAAGACCTGGATAGGGGAAAAGACATAGATAACATGGGCTGTTGGGAGGGCACTGCAGTGGGAGCAAAAGATTTTTGCATGGAACAGCTTCCACCTGGCCTAGCTTGCTATAGCAGCTAAGAAACCCAGACAAACCTCCATTCTGGGAGAGCACGGCATCACACACAGCACGTTCCCACACACTTACATGGTGAGGCACCTTAGCTAGCCCTGTGTGCACAGCCTGCTTAATCCACAATCTGAGTAACTGCCCACGGATCATGCAGCATTAACCGTAATCGCAAAGCCACTGGTCCCCTCTGACTCCGTGCAGTGATTTGCTAAAAAGCGCTGTTCCCTGCAGTGCACAGGCCATGCACCATCCTTTCACATTCTCTTTTCACAATCTGCTTCACTGCCCAGCCATCCCATAGTTTCTTCATGCCAGCGTGTCTGTGAGACAGAGCGGGCCCAGACTTTGGCCCAAGAGTCGCAGTGCTCAAATCAGGTGAATTGTTTAGACTTTGAGGCCGGTTTTATTAATAAATGCACTGTTAGTCACTGTGATTTCTGATGGGATGCTACAGTGTTAAAATGCTTCACGTAGCTTCCAATTAGCTTGGAAATGTTTTCTGGTTCTTTGCCTAGAAGGACTCAGACAACAGCAGCATTGTTAGCAATGAACTGCCACCTCCTAATGTTGAGTTACAAGAATTAGTGGCTTAGTAAACTACCACTGACCTTCTGTTGTTTAGTTAACTACTCATGAAGCTTTTGAAAAATGTTATAAAAAAGACATTTTAAATTAACAGGAATTGGGACAGTTTTTATTTAGAATAGATGAGTTTATTTGCAACTCTGTGGCACCAAACTATTGTTCAGGAAAAAAAAAAGAAGATAGCATTCCTAAATATGCTTTAGACTGGCTTCCCCACCGGTCTGTACCAAACCAGTTCAGCAAAACCAGTCTTTTTCAAGAAAACTGCCTCTTGGCAGACCCTGAGCACTCTACATTAGGGTATGGTGCCAAATTGTCTTACTTCTAATAATCAGACTCAACCTCTTCACAGTTCTGTGTGACAGCCCTGCTTCGGCTGCCTCTTTCACCTGTCTTAGCATTGATTCCTTCCTGCAGGAGGGGAAGAGACGCAGGCCTGGAGACAGCATTGCTAGAACCAGCATTAACTTCATGTGCTGCCCCCAGGAAAGAGGTCGCAGAGAGAACGGTTCCTTCTCCATCTCCCTTTTATCTTTTCTTGTGTGTTGTTTGGACACAAAGCTGCAAGACTTCCAGGAAGGTCTTCCTGGAAGGGACTTCCTGACCCTCTTCTGCTGCTACTGGTGCATCTGCCCTCTGAACTACATGTCTCCTTGCTTCAAAGCAGAGAGAGCACCCCACCCTTAACATGACCTGCAGGCATTGTGATGTTGTCTCCATCCTCATTTTATTTAATCAGCTCAGGAAATCTATAGAAAGTATTCTGTTATCTAATGAGAACGTCATATGGCAATCATCCACAGAATATAAATCAATAAAATTCCCCTAACAGCAATTTATCGCTCATTGTATCACAATACACTTTGTGTTATAATTAAAGGCATAAAAATTTAAAGTGAGCACAATACAACAATGAATAATGGCCCAATACAAACCACTTCATAGTGGAAAAAAATCCTACCATAAAGAGTGCTTTCTCTAGCACCCAGGAAGAAAATCCTTAAGTCAATTAAGGATATATTATCAAGTTAAGCAACATGAACATTGAAAACCTTGCTTTACTATGCCTGCAGACAGGACATTCCTGACTTTTTACAGGAACTAGTTACTTAGTTCTTAGGTACTTAGACATAATTCTACAGCAACATAAATATCCAAAGCTGCATAATCAATTAAAAAAATTTCTACTGCGTTATTAATTGATACACAGTATATTTCTTCATGTTTTTGGGGCATACCTGAAAAATCCATCTCAGTGAGAATAGAAATACATGCGTTCGCCCAAAAAATCAGAAAAATTCATTGCTATAAATTTAGTTTTTTTCTCCACTTTTCCACCTGTGCAGTTCCCATATTACAGCAAAATTGGGAAGATAATAGGAAAAGTCCTGTTATTAGAATACTTTGCCAATTTTTCAGCTATGCTTTCAAATTTCCCTTCCATTAATTGGCAAACCCAGCGATTTCCCCAAGTTTAACTGAAAATTAGAGATTTCTCAAGTGGCTTATTTAATGGGCAGTGGTGTTACATCTGCTGCTTCAAGAAAACTCAGTTCCACTTTCCTGTGACCACTCTCTGATCTCTCTTCATGGAGGTTTCCACACTGAAAGCTGTTGCTGGTAATGGGCTAAACTCCCTCCTACTGAACAGTGCTAAAGATCAATCCAGTGTTAGGGAAAAGCACAAACCAACCAATGCTGGATAACAGCTGGCTGGATCTGATTTTGCTGCAAGGGCTCAGGCCTTTCTTCAAACAGTCTCTTAACATGGAAAGGGATCACCAGTAGGACTGATTTCCTTCTGTTTTGTACACGCCTGCTAAAAACCTTCCAAACTGGCAACTCTGAATGAAGTTATAACTTAGCACTATTTCTTCACCGCATTTCCATGAACGTAAACACCGAAGACTATAAAATGCACTGAATAATGTCTTTCACCCATTTCTGGAACTCTTGTTTGTTTTATGGCATGGGAGCTAACTGACAACCTTCATAAAATCTTTGTGTTTTTATCAAAATTCCAAATTTGGAAAACCTCTGCTCATCTCATCCATGGCATTAGTGAGGTTCACTTCAAAGGTTTTACAGAACAGCAAGGCATGAAGGCTTAGACTGAATTTGTAACAAAAAATTTTAACAGAAATAACAAGATTCTGGAATTTCTTCCCAGTATTTCACAAGGCCAAACCTACGGCTTCCATAATTCGCGAGTCTTTCTGAGCACTTCTGTTCTCATAAATGAGAGAGGAAAAGAGACAGAGGCAGTTAAGATACACAGAGTTATGACAGACAGAAACAGACTGATTTTTAGGGTGAATACTTTTATGAACAGATTTGACACTAACCAGTTGTTTTTATGTGAATATCCAAACCATCCATATTGGAGCAGATGAATGCCCCATTTATCTTCTCCTCATTAGTGACCAGGAGTGAATGCTTATGGAAGAGAATAAAAATAGGGCATTCTGGGGTATTAAGCTATATAAGATAAGGGCAAACAATTTTCATACCATTGCATTTAATAAATAGACCGATCTTCCATTTGCTATCTAACCTCATTTTGAACCAATACACACGTTTGGCCTGTATGACATTCTATGCTAATGAATTCTACAGTTTAATTTTGTATTGTATGACAAAATAATTACATACTTTACATCTACTGCCTCATCAGTATTCAGGAGCCTATTACTCCCTATATCCTGTGAAATAATGAATCATCCCCTTTTCACCAGTGGTCTACCATTCCCAGATTATGTTCACATTCCTAACAGTCATCTTTGCAAAGTAACACGCAAACACACATACAACAGGAATATTAACTGTTCTCCTTGAAACTTACACACCTCATTTCTACAAGTATCTTCATATTTTTTATCACGTCATGATAGCATAGCAGTATGCTGTGTACCAGTGGAACTGAGGTGTCATAAGGTATCCCCTTCTTTTCTTTCTTTAACTTTTTATTAGAAATTTTAGCCATAAAATACAGAAAACTTAATTCTGCTCACTTTCTGAAGCGGATGCAAATGGAAACCTGACAATGCAACAAATTATTCAGTTATGATGTCTAAGAAGCCACTTTTCATCTTCAAAATAAAACAGCATGTCCACATACTGTGTAGATCTGCTGTTACAATGTAGTGGCTTTTTAACCAATTCATCTGCAAGAATATAAATGCTTATGAAACACAAATTATAACTGTGTTAGTCATCTGCCTTTATCAAGTAGAGTTTCCCTTCCCCAGAAGGTAAGGAGCAAGAAGAATGCCATGTTCAGCTGATCGTGTTGCAGCTGGGCACCCTTGGACTTAATTTCCCAGATAGTCCAACCCATTCTACATTCACATCACGCAAGTTTACAACAGACTGTGTTCTAATTTCTGGACATGGTGGGGACGGGCAACAAAACAGTCTGTGCTGTGGTTATGAGATGAAAACAGGTCAGTGGTTCAANACTTTCTGACAAAGTGCTGGGTGAGCAACCTGGACGGGTAGTCAAGATGACGGTAAATCACAGAACAGATTCTTAGGCTTGATTAAGGACTGTAAATCCAGTGGGTCCTCTCTCCAAAGACTGCCTGTATGGAAAGGGAATACCTGGATGGCCAAGAAAAAGTATTCAACAGTATTATCAAAAACAGGCAACATTTCTGGTTCACACATTCATATTTGTTGATTTCCAGTAGGCAGAGCAACTCCATAGGATCTGAAACAAGAGAGCATCAGAGCAGCCTACATCAATGACTGAAAAGAGGAATGGAAAGATGACACAGAACTACTGTCTTCTCCATTCAGTGCAGTGCTGGGCACAGCTCGACTGTTACTGCAGAAAACTCAGCTGCACTTGTGCTTCCATCTTTTCATTAACCTCTGGGTTAAGCCTGCTTTTAGAGCAGGTCCAGTAACACGAGTAGTACCTCACGTGTTTTCCATCATTATCCAAGCAGATTTGCCTGGATTCAGCATCTGTGACTCGCTCTACCAGGCTCCTGGTGGTAACAACAGCAAGACTTGCCAGTCTCCACCCAGAAGTGGTGTGTTTAACATTTAGTGTTAGAAAAAAAGCACAGCGTCTGAAAAGAAGTATGTTCAACCACAGAAGGGTTTGCAGAATATCTAATTTAACATGAGGTTTTCACCTAGCAGAAAAGCCAGGGATGGCTCAACTTCTTCAGCACTCCACAGGAGTCTGTAGGAGACACTCAACTTCCTGTTGAAGGGAAATGAGCTCATCCCTCACCGTAAAATCTGCTCCACAGCTCACAGCCCCTGTGATCTGTTGTACCCCACCACTGGCGAGGCAAGCTACGCAACCTGGCAGGAACCTAGAAGTTACGCAGCCCAAAGGAAATCATTTGAGCATTTGCCTTTTGCCTACCCTGGGGTGTTTACCAAGGCACGTCCTAGAGCGACTCACTGGTTTTCCTTCCTGTTTTTCTCAGAGCCTGCTATTAAGTTAAACCCATAGTCAGTTCTAAATAACAGGGTCGTAAAACTCGAAGAACTTACTACAGCCCAGATCAATTGCTGTTTTTACGTCACGAACACTGCTAAACATAGCACAGGAAGAATTCTTTGTCCCCTCCTCCCCACCCCAGGCACAGCTGACAGCTACATTTGTCAGATTCGCAGCCCTGACAGTTAAAAAATGCAGTTAGCTTCCAAAATTAAAATAATCTCCTTCAGCAATGCGAACAGTCATTTACACTAGGTAAGATGTAACTCTATATTCATGTCTCTAGCTACCTTCGTGACATATACTGAACCTAAAAGCAAGTTCTGAAAATAGTTCTTTCTAAAATACACTAAAAAAATGAAATTCTTACAATAAAATCATAGTTTTCTTGGGATCGCCATTTGCTTTTTTAGCTTGTCAGAGGCAACTGAGTTTCTTTAACAAAGTAAAGCATGATCTATTGCTAGAGTTTGTCTAACCATACAAAAAACAAAAATACCATGCCAATACTTTAGAATCCTGCAGAAACTGCCTTTTAAGAAACACTCTAGCAAAATCGATCCGTTCTAAACTGCTAGCTCAAAGCACAAGACTTCAGCACCATCAGTGCTTTTCTTGAGAGACCTTATCAAACCATGCAGACTAAGATTTACAGTCTTGTGTGCCTAAAATTATGTTTTAAAAGCAGATCCAAAAGTCTGACTCAGCCTATATATTTCAGCTGTACGTATTCCATTGGGTCAGAATATCAGGCTATAAAACAGAGAAATTCTAATTACATTAGTCCAGAAATGAAGGAATAGTTGAAATCCTCCTGCCATTGAAGTAACTGCAGGCAACAAGGAGGGCATTAAGTAGAACAGCTCATCAATAATGGAATATGGAGACTTTCAACACTAAGTAGGTCAGTGGTACATAGTTCTATTTTACCCTTGGATAGTCACTCAGCAGCCTACTCACAGCGAACTCAGACTGGCTCCTTTCTCTTCTTACCAGAGAGCCTTCAGCATCACAAGATTTACCAGATCCTCCCATCCCAGTCAAGACTTTGTGATCTGAAAATGCATGGGGATTGAAGCTGGATAGTTGAAGGTTGTGTTGAGAAGTGCATTGATATTGCTTATTCTGTATCAGCTAGGAGTGTGTAAGGAAACAAGCCTGTGTGGCTGCTAAAATGGACAGTTCTGCATGAATCTAGACCCTGATCTGCTGCGTTAAATGGAAGGCCTCTCACCAACAGACTTTGCAGAGACTGTTGCAAATCCAGGGAGATTTTTCCAGAGATTTCAGTGGGTTCTAAATCAGTACCTAACATGACTGAAACAAAACACTTTGAGATACTTATATGAAGCAATACTGATAGCTGTGTTACTTTTGGTTCTTTGACTAAGAAAATACCAGCAGAAGAATGGAAATGCACTATTTTGGAAGTCCCGCTTTTCTGCAGAGGCTGTAATGAAACAATTTGAATAATTTCAGTTAAAGGAAACTTGCTCTTTCTGCCTCTTTTCAAATTATTGCCACAGGGATATAAGTAGAATGCTGCCCAGTCAGCCTACCAGATACTTGCTGAGTCTGCTGAAAAAATTTCAAAGCTGATAGAGAAGGAGCTGTCCAGTTCAAAGTCAACATCATCCAGCCCTGCAGGAGAGCAGCACAAGTGGAAATGCAGAAGCAACCGTCTGTTCAAAATTCAGGGCAACCATGACATCTAATACGTTCAGTGAGAATGCTGTTGATTAATTAATAGAAATCTGCAACAGGATTCTTGCTGGGTACATTAATAACCAGCCAGGAGATCTGATAGCCAAAGGCAGTGTAGGAAGCCAAACAGATTATTAATCTGTGAAAATATTTACATAGGCGTTATTTTTACTGCAACCATACTAAACAGGAAAAGCAAAATCAAACAAACTTCTTGTTTCTCTAGGGCTACCCAGATGGTGACATCTCAGTGTGGCATATCACACACAGGAAGACAGAGGGATTCAATAACAGGAATTATAAAGACCAGATATTAGTCAGTCTGGTAATTTCAACTGCTAAACAATATTTTTAATCTGGGTTAGCAAGGGCACCCGATAATACAGAACGCATCAGTTGTTCTCTATTGATAAACTTCACTGATAGTATCACAGTTACATTCAGAGAAAACAAAGTATATTTATATTTCCTCAATTATACAAAACATTCCTTATTACTTCTGTTAAATCAAAACATTTATTGGAAAATATGTCCAAAATGAACAAATACTTTAGAACATGTGTCTAAGTTTATGTCTGATATATTTGCCACCCCAGGGCACTTTTCATTTGCTCTCCTCACTCTTTCTAACTGAACAAGTCATTTATGTAATGAAAATAATCTTATTGTGCAGCTTTTAATCTATTATTCAATAGCTAAAAGGAAAGTAAAAATCGCCCTTTCTATCAATAATTCAGCTTCAGTGCTAATGCAGCCATTCAGCTGCCCCCCTCACCAGGGCCTCATACATTTTTAATGCTTAGGCTCTTTGTTAGGCGGTCAAATGTGTGAATCGTGGTTAGAAACACAGCTACCAGGTGTGGGAAGGTCAACAAAAGAAAATACTCCTATTGCCAGCAAAACAAATTATACTGGCAGGACTGTAAAGGAAAACTGTGTGGTAGGGTCCTCAATGCTTGACTTTGCTGAAGACCAGAAAGAGCAAGTCCAACTGCCAGTGTTGCCCTGACAGCCCTGGCTGGTGCAGAGCCTGGAGCTCTCGGCAGTCCCAGCGAAGTGCCAAACCCACTTCAGCCAGCTTTGTCTGATGGGGCAATACAGCATGTGTCCTAATTCAGCCTCCTCTGCAGCTACCTTTCGTTAGCCTATCTGGACACAAATCCAGACACTGGGACAGACGCTCTCTCTGGAGCACTGGAGACAAAGGTCAAGGATCTGATGACAGTGGTTTGAGTGGCACTGTAATTTGGATACCTGTCACCAAACCTCACACCTGGCCTGCCTGAACCAGATCTTGCCATCTATCGAGTCTACCAGGTCTCTTTAGCGTTACTTCCAGAGAAGCATTTTTGGTGAATTGCTCTTTAAACACAACAATTTTTAAAGCCCCAGAGGTATAGATGGGTTCCTCAGTCTACCTTTCCTGCAAAGTGTCTATCAGGCACTTGCAAGAAGAAGAACTTTGTTAGCAATGCTTTTTCATCTGCTAATAACCCTCTTTGAGAGTGTAATTTTCTCTAATAGTACACTTATCTTCTTCGGAAAAGATTACCATGTCAAAAAGTCTCTTCACGTGGGCTCCACAGCCTCTGAGCTCAGATAGGCACCACATCCTCTCAGGGGTGGCACAGAAAACTCCTCTGAGTTGCTACTAGAGAGACCTACAGATTTTTAGACCTCTTCCATGAAGCAGTGCATGTGAGCCTGGCATCAAGTAGTCGCCATTCTCTCTGCATGCCTTCCCATTCTGTCAGAAAGAGGGGTTCTGGTACAGGGATGGGACCCTTCTCACATGTTCCTGGAATTAAATATTCCTCCCTCAGTATGAGAGGCTGCCCCAGGCAGTCTCACTCCTCTGCGGAAGGGTCGACACGTTAACTGAAGTTCTGAACTGGAAATGGCTCCAGTTTATTTTTGCCTCTTTGAAAAACTCTATATAACCCAACATGTTTTATGACAGAAAAAATGAAGGATTTGCCTTAATTCATCATGGCTCAAAATGAAGCCAATAAAACTGTATGTAACACTTGGCAATTTCTCTCTAGCTCTATTTCTTGCTGTCTGGCCTTCTTCAATATGAGGAAGTGAAATTTATTTGTTCCTGACAGTGAAAGCATTCATTTTAAATCTGCAGTTGTTCCAGATGGAAAATTAGGCTTGTTCTTCTGTGTGCCACATCACTGCTTCATGTAAATTTCCATTCCAGTGAAGCTTAGCAAAAACTCACACAGATCTGTATAATGGTTGCGTACCACCAAAACAGTATCACAACAATTGGCCTTATAAATACACTAAAGAGGTAAAAACAAGCAGGACTTTGTAAACTATAGCATCAAGGTTAGTTGACCATAGAGAATATTCAGGCAAGAGTCAATTTCAATTTCAGTTTTGCAAAATCAAAGAAAAAAGATCAAGTAATCATTTCTGTTGCTGCCATGCCCACATATTCGAGACTCAGATGTCTGACTTCCTTCCCCTTTACCCTCCTTCTCCCCTCACGTTAAGTGCTGTATAAACAAAGATCATTTTTTTGGTCTGTACTCCAGATCTAGAAGGCATGTCTAGAAAAGACAAACTCTAGGCAAACACCACAGATGGATACAGACAGATGGAAAAGTACAAGGAAACAATGAGAGAATACCGGTTGGCCCATCAGAAACAGTGTCATCCAGTGTTATCATACTTTTAGGGGTGGACTTCCAAACATTAGAAGCCCCATAGGACAAAATATTAAATTTCTTCTTTGGTAACGTAACAAGGAGACAATGCATACTGGTATTTTTGACTACTTATAAACAAGAATCAATATTTAGGTAGACTAGGATACAACTGACAGGATAGAGATTGGCCTTCAGAAGCCTTGAAGGGAAGTCAACCACCAAATGATGGAGTAAGAGAAGTGAGGGAAAATACGCCAAGCGACAGGTATTTGGGTTAGTATAACCAGACAGAAAAATACCATCTTTGTGACAACATTCTGAGTGGAGATGAACAGGCAAGACTGTGCTTATCAAGGACAAAAGGAAAGGAAATTTTGATACCTTGGAAGCAAAATGAACAGAAAATGAATTAGAGACTTAGTCATATGGATAAAAGGATTTTACGCACAGAATAGACCAGATGCAGACACAGTCTGGATGTGAGAACAGAGGGAGAATTTTGAGTCAAAGAGCACTGCAGTGACTTGCAGGATAGTGGGCTGTACCCTGCAGAAAAGAAGGAGTTGGCTCAGGAAAATTAATTGCAAATGTACTTAGACCAGTTTGGTACTTACTAATGATTGTTAGGGTCTTATTTGCTGACCCCAACTTCAACAAGTCAGCAAATACACCACAGATTTGCAACACAACGATGACCCAGGATTCACTGCATCGAGACTGACTGCCCTGCAGACACAGCCAGCTTGTGCTGAGCAATCAATGAGCCAGATGCAACTGTAACAGGGATAACTGCCTGTAAATTATATCTTTTTTTCAAACTGAAGAATTTGAGAGACTGTATTGCATTCATTACCATTTCAATCAACAGCAGCACAATGCAGCACTGACAAGATTCAAATGACTATCCAATACAAATAATCTGAAAGGCTCATGATAGCGAGGGGAAGAGATTATTTACAGGCTATTTTATTATAGGCATTCTATTTGTCAAAGATTTTGCACATGTGAACTTGTCCTATGCATCAGACATAGGTCTGTGCAGGCAGCTCTTTCATAAAGAGAGATAAGAAAAGAAATAAGGTTGAGGAAGGCATAATGGAGGCATGGAAAATTGATTTTCAGACTGTCTGTGACCTTGACTCAGAGGTTGAACGTGATCTGTGAAGCAGACAATGAGGATGGGAACAAGCTGCCGACAGCAAAACCGCAAACTTTGTTTGGAATCAGAGATTACAGACAAATTCTGGCAGCCTGACGCTGCCCCCGTAATCAAGTGCACTAAGCATGTGATGATATTTTAACTTGCAGGGACAGTTGGGTCCTTACAAAAGCACAACAGAGCTCAAACGTTATTTTTCTCAGATATAACATTTTAGAAGGATGTTATTCAAGTCACTTCTGATGAAAAAAGAATAAAAAGGGAAGATAAATTTCCATATGTTATGTCAGTTATTTTATCACATTGTGATAATCCCATTTGTTCACAGGCTCATGAAATAATTCCACTAACTCATCAGAAGATGGTCTGCTCTGAAATTTTTTAGGGTGGGTCTGCAGACATGAAAAGATTCAAAGAAAGAACATAGTCATGAAGGTAGAGAAAAACACTGGTCTCTGGTAAACTACACGTGATGCAGTTAAGAAAGGCAGGCAGATTGACTGCCTAACATTTGCAGTTTGTCACTAATTTCTGGGGACAGATGCAAACTGATCTGAACAGCTTGTTCAGAATCGCAGAACAAGCAGGGACCGCATTACTACTACATCGCTATGCTTCTCCAGCAAGAAACAGTTCAAGAGGCTCTGTCTTTTTATCCTTTCTGTGCCTTTTCTGTTGTGTAGCTTGGGGAAAGGAGGGGCTAGCAGATTAGGCTAGGTCCAGACTCAGCGTGCTTTGTCAGCATAGGTATTATGTGTTATAATATTCTGCAGTATATTATGCTGGCACAGCATTTTGAGGCAGAGGCAGCTTGTAACAGCAAAAAAAAGTTTTTACTGTATAATTTCTTGGTTGCCTGGGAGTGACAAGTCGACTTTTTTACACAAGCAGCTTTGGGCAACATTGCAGTTCTGTCAGGCCGCACCGCAGCATGCTGCTCTGTGCATAACTGCAAAATCTGTAGTACAGTCCCAGCCTTTGAGCTATGGAGCAACCTCTGTTCTACCCAGGAAACACTGCTTTGGCTGCTCAAACCTCGAGAGTGGCATGTAAAGGCTGGAGAAGCACAGTGAGCATGCACTGGATTTCTCCCCTATCTAAAGCTTATTCTGACTCGGGCTGAGAACCTGAGGTCTATAAGCAAGCAAAAATGCACAGCGGTCAGAGTTATAATCTTACACAAATGACTGATTCACAACATCAAGATCCTTTGGTCCTGGCGCGGAGTTCCTCCTAACTCACAGGGCACCAGCACGGCTGCGCTCTTTCTGTGTGGGTGGTCAGTCTTCAGCAGGACTGACATCCAACCCAGTATGGCCAGAAGTATTGGGAGTTTCCTGCAAAATGTGCTTCTGAACAGAAATCATAGTATTTATTCTTTTTAGTGTGCTCAAGGCACTTTTCAGAAATAACACGTCCTGAGAAACTGAGGTGATTGGGAATGAAAGCCCTTCCTGCACAATATTTTGTTTTTTAAAAAAATTGGACCAATTCATGATTATAGTGTTTTAAACCTATACATTTCATGGACAGGGTGTTTCTGAATATCTCCAGGGCAGACCACTGAGACAGATTATCTGTTTTGTGCCTGCTGCTTATCATCAATTCTCCTCTACTAGCTGGCAAATCTTCAAGGCATTTTTTTCTATTTTCCTGGGAGGATTTTTTTGTACCAGTAAAACTGAATTTTCACTTTTGAAACATAGTGTATTCCCCATCTGAAAATCATTCCACCAGAAAATTCCCAGCTAACTTCTAATCTACACAACTAGCTGGAGTAATTAGCTCTGTGTGATAATGCTAAAGCAGAGCTATGAAATAACCTTGGCATGAAGGTTATAGCAATTCAATGGCCAGCCTAGACAAAGAATGCTGCAGGGCATTCCCTCATGGTGGAAACTACTCATGCAAAGAGCCTGCCTCAATTTCCCTTTCTCAGTGCCTACTTAAATTAAGTTCATCAGCTTGCTTTTCTTTTGGGGGGGGGGAGCATTGGGGTCTACACTGATCTCTTAACTGATGCTGTTGTTAGGCTTCCAGTCCTGACTTCCTTTATTTGGAATCTCCCTGTCCTGTTCACCTCCAACTGCAATCAGTAGGCTTTTCTCCTAGCTTGGGGAGTCCGCATTAGCCCAATTTTCCTCTAGATACTTGGTTAACTTCACTCCTCTAATCACTCTCAATTCTGAGGCTGAGAACACAGACATATCTTTGCATATCTTTGCATATCTATGATCAGAGAATCATAGAATGAATCATAGAATGGTTTGGGTTGGAAGGGACCTTACAGATCATCTTGTCCCAACCCCCCTACTGTGGGCAGGGACCCCTTCCACCAGCCCAGGGTGCTCAGAGCCCTGTCGACCTGGCCTTGAACACTGCCAAGGAGGGGTCAGCCACAGTTTCTCTGGGCAACCTGGGCCAGGGCCTCACCATCCTCAGAATGGATGAATTTCTTCCTTATATCTAATCTAAATCTCCTCTCAGTTTAAAGCCATTGCCTGTTGTGCTGTCACTCCACGGCCTTGTAAAAAGCCCCACTCCAGCTTTCTTGCAGGCCCCCTCAGTGAGGTCTCCCCGCAGCCTTCTCTTCCCCAGGCTGAGCAGCCCCAGCTCTCCCAGCCTTTCCTCCCAGAAGAGGGGTTCCAGCCCTCGGATCATTGCTGGGGCCTCCTCTGGCCCCGCTCCAGCAGCTCCAGCTCTGTCCTGTGCTGGGGGCTCCAGAGCTGGACGCAGGACTCCTGGGGGGGTCTCAAAGATAACAGAAGGAGAAACCTCATAACTCCCTACTACAAGATCCTTCATCCCAGGCCCTTAAGGCATCGGTGGCACTACATGCTGACTTGCCCCTTACATTAATAGCTCCCAAGACACTCCTGTCTCTAGCAAAGGCTACATCAAATATTATTAAACAGATTTCCTTAAGCACATGAGCAACTGATCTTGAAAAACATCCCTTCTGGCCTTAAAGGTCCAGTGTTCTGCTGCTTTGAACAAAAGATTAGAATATGTTTCTTAGGGAACCTCTAGAAAACTGTATGATGCAAAAAGAAAAATAACCGAAAAATTCAAAGCATGTACAATGAAGCTTAGAAATTCAGCTGATAAAAGTCATACCAGAAACAAGAAAAATCTTCAGTTGTGCTTGCAAGAGGAAAGAACTGAGAGTCAGGACTGACTGAGGCTAGCCCACGGTTTTAATTTGTTAATTGCTGGGCCGCAGCCCCCGTCCCGGTTCAGCCGCCCGGTGCTCTGGCTCCGCTGTGCCACCGTGTGCTGGCTGGCTGGCAGCACATCGCGGCACCAAGCGAGCTCACTGCGCGACTGAGAACGCAGAATCATCGCTGAAGTCCTTCTGAATTAAACTTTCTGGGACCACACTAATGCCCATGGCAGCCTGGGGCGGGTGGCACAGCTGGAAGCAGGACACAGGAATCCTGGAACGCTGTGCTAGCAAAATCCTGGCTGTACTCTGGTGGAGACGAAGGTGCTCACAGATGTGTTTGAATTTTTCAGTGATTACAGGAAGGGTTTTGAGTTCATAGCAATTCAGATCGTCAGGTAAGATCTCATTTCTCACAACTGGACATTTCTCACAGTTACTACCACTGCATTGTCTCCTGTCCTCGTCCTCGGGGCTGTCAAGAAGCACGTCCCAAGGCCCAGGGCAGGGGATGCACATTAAGAACTTCCCTGTCCTGTTACCAACTCTGATGCTGACACGTAGCATTTTGAATAAGCAAATCACAGCCTGAGTCTTTTACTTACCTCACTGCAAAACAGACAGGACATTTATTTCACCAGGGTGACAGGGCTTTGGTGTGATTTTTCACAGCAGATGGGGTTCTAGAGATCCGCAAACCACATTACTTCACGAGCTGACAGAAACACCTCTCGAAGACAGGGCACACACTGGGAGCTGAGCAGAGCGCATTCAACAGAAGGAAGCCACCCCAATCCAAACAGCTCAAGAAGGCCTTTGCACTTCGCAGCTTTTTGCATCTTTTTTCCAGGCACATGCTAAGCCTCTTTGCTTTTTCAGGGACTGCCAACGTTCAATTTATGTGGGGATTTTCAGGTGCCAAAACTCATTTTTGGCAAGCATCCTGAATGACTCGGGGCAATGCAAAGAAACTGTGCCTGTTAGCAAAAAATCTTTGGAATGACACAACTTGGGAATCTACCTGACAAATTCCTCACTGCAGTCGACTTGGCCTCATCAGTCCTGGCACACAAAGCCCAACCAGGGAAACATATCTATTGTGTAAAAATCTTGCAGCAAGGACTCTGCTCCCTGAAGCTGCCGTAGCAGAGATGAATGGAGGTAACGTACCGAGGGTCTGGAAGCCATGGATCAGCCTCTTGGTGTCAGAGCTCCATCGGCGGTCCTGCTGCTCAGCCTCCTGCGAGGAAACCTGCATCGCTGCCCCCAGAACTGGACACGCTCCGCCAGCTTCCAGACTGTCCTGCACAGTGCTAGAGGGGCAAACTGGTTCATCAGTGCCTTTTAACCCATGGAAAAACAGCCTCCAGATCAAGGAAAATAAACCACAGTAAGCTTATGTATATCACAAATTCCTGTGCTGGCCTGCCAAATACCACTGCAGTACTTGTGTTTGGGATTCTTGAAGGATTAGGCCTCCTCCCTGCTTGGGAAGCATGGCTGGGTCAGGGGAGCAGGCAGGAATGCAGATATTCCCAGCCACTCTGAATGCGGGTACAAACCGGGGAGCCACTGGTGCTACTGCCTAGGGAAGCTGACAGACTGGTTGTGTACAGGAGACCCTAAGCATGAGTTTCTGCGTACAAATAACCACCTAAGTATTGAAGGAGTACAGAGGTGTCTTCCTTTCATATAAACTGAAATGTAAATAAAGACAGCATGAGGACAATTAACTGTTTTTTATTTAAGAGCTTGCACTGAGAACATGTTAGGAGTGAGCTCCTGCTGCTACAGAGGTCACAGCACAGGACAGACACGGACCTGGAGCAGAGCCAGAGGAGGCCCCAGCAATGATCTGAGGGCTGGAACCCCTCTGCTGTGAGGAAAGGCTGAGAGAGATGGGGCTGTTCAGCCTGGAGAAGACTCTGGGGAGACCTTGCTGCGGCCTCCTCATTTGCCTCATTCTACACCTAATCCTGGACTTCTTTAAATTAGTGCCTTCCACCCCATGAAACAAGTCACTTAGATGAGCTCTGGAGAAGGACTCTGTCAGGCCTGGAAGAGGACACATGAGTGACACCAGAGAGAAACAGATTGATCTGTCCAGATGTATTATTTGCTCAGTTTTAGCACCACTGCTGTCTGAGCCAGCAGCAGAGACATAGATGTCATGGGAAGGAAACAGGAGAGCATCAAAGAAAGGAATGGCTGAGAGGCCTGGGCTGGGCAGGGGGGGCAATGGGAAAGCTGCAGTTAGTGTGACAATACGAAAGCCAAACAGACCTGATCGCAGATCTCCACCTTCTGTTCCTCAAAGTGAGGTTCCTCTGCAAAAAGGCTAGGAAAGTACAGAGCTGCAGCACTGGGAAGAATCATAAAAAAACCATCACCCCAATTTTAGGAGTGGTGAGGGCTCTGAGCAGTGCTTTACTTCTCTCATGAAAATTCAGAAGCTTAATGACCAAAATCCTGCTAAAAAGACACTTGCAGGTAGATGCAGATGGCATGTGGTACAAAGTTGATAAGTTACTCCAGGCTAGTTTGTCCTCACCAGCATGGAAGTCATGCTTCCTATTCCACACACAGCCACAGCACGGAGCTTTGAAGTGCACAGAGCAACTAGACTGGGGCTTGTGACTCGAACTTCAAAAATGGGACAAAATGAGAGCGAGACCTGGCATCTGGCTGGGGGGGGGGGAACAGCTCTTTTAATTTCT
>Ga0065711_1006755_pt1 | contig 17462 bp, 9 predicted proteins | sample Hoacrofraction12_FD_59098 | JGI IMG/M metagenome (GOLD analysis project Ga0065711, IMG submission 59098) | Hoatzin crop microbial communities from Cojedes, Venezuela - Epithelial fraction 12 v2 (version 2) | ecosystem: Host-associated > Birds > Digestive system > Esophagus > Crop | place... | reverse complement strand
ATATCAATTGGATACACACTTTCTTTTGTGGTGACTGTCCTTCAGTTACATCACTAAGTTGTATGTTTAACATATCACAGACCTCTCAAACTCTTTCTAATACACATAGAAGGAGTCTACCCACATGCTGGATCACAGGACAGGGCAGCAGAATTCTTCCCTTGCTCTGGAAACTTGTCTCACTGCTACAATATACCTCAATAAGTGCATTTGGTGTTCCTTAATAAGAGCATTCTTTCTACTCTGAGTGACGTATGAATACACAACGGATTTCACATTTTGATTGCTTTCCCCTCAGCATTTTTTCTCATTATGGTAGATTATACTATCTTAACTGATATTTATTTTTCAGCTGCCTCAAACAAGTCCCAGACTCTTGAATATGTTCAGCAGAGACCCTCCCAGTAGGCTTTCCATGTAGAAATCTGCTGTTGAACAAGAGACATTTTACAAGGACTGAGAGAAGGGCAGCACTGAATGAGGAATTCCTAGGAAAAATGACTGTATATAAACACTTTTCTAAAAATTAGATTAGGGCAATAAGACATGCAAAGAGTACTCAGCGCAGAACTAGTCTTCCCTTCTTGCATCTCAAAAGACAGCAGACAAATCTATGCCTTCAGTCATCACTGAACAAGTGTTCTGGATCTGTTTTGGATATGAAATCCCCAGAGAAGATTGCTGTTTCTGTTCACTGACTGGAGACATTATGCTGGAATCAAACAAATAGCCTGCAATGCACAGCCAGAAGCAAAATCAGCTGGTAAAATTCTACATAGTCACATTCTTCTGAAGGTGCAGGCTCTGTTGTTTGAGGACTTATTTTTTTTCTGTTCTGCATTCCGTACCCTCTCACGGCAAACAAATGGTGCTGATATCTCAGGAAAAAAAAACAAGATTACCTAAATTCTATCTGTTCAACACTGAAAAACTAAATAGGCAGAGGTTTTAGATTCCTTACAGCTTTCTAACTCTTCTGTATGTCACTTTTTCAGAATTCTCAAATACCAGCATACTTCACAATTGTCTGCCCACGTGGTCTGCAAATCCCCTGCAGCAAGCAAGGAATATTTGGCAATGGAAACTGACAGTAAGAACAAAGGCCTGGCGAGGTCCTGTGCAGAGTGCCTCCTAAGCAACGGGAAGCAACGAGCTATTCCAAGGCCCTGAAGGGCAACTGTGAGCCTGTACAGCAATCTGCAGGGCTCCCTCATGACAAGGACCAAGTATGCAGTGCACACTGCCAGGTTTTACATTGTATTTCTGGGTCTGAAATCTGCAGTGCTGTTGTTCCTTTCTTTGAAGCTAGAAGGGTACAAATTTAAAAATGTTAACATGGGGACTGCTGGCTGCCAAGATGTAATCTATGGCCTGAAACCGTTTTCTCATTGATTAGATGCACATACAAAATCGCAACTGAAGTATATTGTTACATCATAACTGCTAGGAGAAAGAGCAGCTGTGCCTACCACCAGAAGAAAAAGAAAGCCTTTAAAACTATTGAAATTTCAAAAGTTGGTATGTTTTCCACTGAGGAATGACTTCCATGTTCACAGAACAAGTTATCTTACTTAAAGAGGCTGACATTCACTGGAGCCCCATGTTCAACCACTAACAGTAGTTTTTAAAACTTTGTCTCAAATAAACACTATAATTTAGGCAATAGCATCAAAATACATAGTTGTAGATACAGTGTTCACTGTATGTATCGAGATGATGAAGCCAAACATTCATAGTGCTCTATTTATTCACAGGACCCAACAATAACTATAAAGCATTTTTGTTATTTCAAGTGAAAAGCAGAAAGATTTTATTTTTTCATTTGGAAACTGTGCACGCATTCAACATATTTGTCATATCTTGTAAGCATAAAAATTTCCATTACAGTTGTCAGCTCTTCAAAACTCTTTTCTAGATCTGAAAAGTACAGGTTAATGTATGGTCGCAGTCACAGTGTCTACGTTCTCCTGACGGATATGCTTCATTCCAGTGAGATTTTTTACATATATCTAAATATGTGCTTCTGCTTTATTTCTGACTATGTTACAAGTTTCTAGTTTTGAAGTTCTGTATTTTGAGCTTGGAGGCTGTGGGAGTTTTTGTATTATTTTGGTTTGGTTTTGTCAGACATGGCCTCTTTTCAGTTATAGTATGCAGATCTCAGTTCATGTACATTTTGTGTAGCTATAGCTTCAGAATAGACAATACAACAGTATAACATTACTATTATGTATTACCTATTGCAAGGTAATTATTACAACTAGTATATTTAAAATTAAATAAAGCTGAGAAAAACAACAGTTGATTTAGTACTCAGTGAGCTGACCAACTGAAGCTACCACAAAAAACAGCAATTCTTTTGTTTATAGAAATACAAAAGAACATGTGTCCTTAAAACCTACTGTATTTTTATGCTTGCTGAAAGTAAACACTGTCAGATCTGTAGAAAAACTGTCCTACAAACTTACAAGCATACAGCAAATGTGCAACAGTATAAGTAACTAATGTAGTGAAGTTTCCATGTGAGAATAAAGAACCTCTTTCTTTGGCAGGAACAGAAATGGCTATAAATCTTTGTCATCAGTTTTGAATGGTATTAAAATCTGTAGGCTTAAATAACTGTAAAGACTCCCTCCAAAAGCTAAATAAGCTGAATCAAACTGTGATACATTTTAGGAAGTGAAAGAAAATCTGTTCCAGTGAAAAACAGGTCAACCAGGGATCCTACAGTACCAGCCCAAAGAATGATCCTCAGACAGAGGACAGCTGCCCTCCGGTTTGACTGATCCAGTTCCAGCTTGTACCTCCTTTCTTCACAGTATGTCCCTCACATGTGTTCCTCAACAGCCTCGCTGTTGTTTCACAGCAACCTCAGTCTTCCGATCCTTCCATCCACAAAGCTGTGAAAACAATTCGCTGCTCATTTTACCCATTCTGCTTATGCTCCTCTGTGGCTTTTAGTCTAAGCACATAGTACCTCCTTCAAGACAGGAACCCTAACCTATTCTCTGCTTTGCAAAATACTCAGGTACTGGAAAGATTTGAGTGGAGGAGGAAGGAGCCCTAAAATGGCTTTGGTTCCTTAAAGAAAGATGTCATAAGTACTCCTGCCTCATGTTCTGGCCACACAGCTGGTGCAGTCCTTCCATTTATATTAGGGTTATATCTCCATTGAAGGCCTAATACCAGCCAGCCACATTTCTGATCAGCCTTTAAGTACCACAATAAAAAGTACAGTTATAAATATGATTCCATGTAAAATGACACTTCAACTCCATGTTGTAGAATTACAGCACAAGTAAAAGGAAAGAAAATTACTGAAGCACGTCTAGAAAATGTTTCTTTCCCTCCTGATGGATTTCCTTGGGCTGCCATAAAAAAGTGACTTTACTGAGGTTCATGTAAAGTATTGACTTTTACAAATTGATGTGAAGGAACATCATTATCATCTTCATGCACGTGCATTGACACTTGGTTTCATTCAGAAATACCAGAATGCTCAGCACTTGCATGAGATAGGCCATGATAATAAAATATTTTGCAAAGGGGCCAAACAGGGGAACTCAAATGAAGGTTTATTGCAACAAGACTGCTCCTCTTATAAATTCTTATGCAAGAACACTTCCTTACCATGTGGTGCCCTGCAGTTCACAGCCTTCAGCAAACTCTGTCATTAAACTTCAGCCAACTAGTCTGCTGTAGGCTGGGAAAACAATCTTGCCTACAACAGCTTTCACAACTTCTAGCTTCTTCCAGTGTCCAGCTTTCCTTCCTTGCCAACCCCAGGGGAGTGCAAAGCCTCTCCAATTACAAGCATGCTTTTCTGGCAGTAAGTTCCTGTCTACCCCTTACATTTCCTCAACAGGCTTTTTGCATAATGAGGATGGTTCTGTACACGTACTATCCAATGAGTATTCAAGGAATACTTACAGGCTAGGTAAATAGTACTATCAACCATGTTAATGGCTGGAAAAAACTGGGACAGAGAGTTCACAGTGACTCAGAGTCAAAACTAAAACTACCCTTTCTCTCAACATCCTCTTTCCTCCAGGTTACACTAACTAGAATAAACAGCAAAGATGGTTTTAGTAAAGGAGAAAACTACCCTATACTTCAGAATAACACAAAATTTCACCACATCTCAGAAGAATTATGACATTCCAAATTTGGCTGTATTCTGCATATCTTTAGATTCCAAACCTTTTTTTTTTAAGTGAAAATAGCCACTTTAAAATATTTTCAAGCATTTGTAACAAAATTTGACACAATTAAAAATCTTTTTTCCTAATATAAAAATTTGTAAATATTTTGGCAGTATCTTCTAGCATAGTAAATCTTTTAGGCTATTTTACCAATGTTTTGAGTTACTTCATCTTCAAGAAGATAGTGTGATATTTAAAACCCAATACAATGGTATGCAATACCACTAGGAAAAATCCAAGACTAGGATGGTGTAGAATGGCAGAAAAAAATTCTGGTTCCAAAGACAAGGTCTAGAATAAAGCAACATCTGTCCGCTGACTCAGAAGTTGCAGGTGCTTCTTCTGTGCCTATTTCTGAGCCAAACTCCTCCAAAGGCCCAATATTTAAGTAATACTGATAGTTCCCTATACAGCTTTGTAGGCATTAAAATCAGCATGTGGCAGCTTGGAAGAAGAAGTTGGCACAGTTCCCAAGCTTATTACAGTACAATGTTAAACTCATGTCCAGAACCAGCACCTGATTTCAGACACTACTTAAATAGAGGTCTGGCACATTTCATAAGATATTTAATCAGTTTGTCATCAGACAAAATCCACTCTTCCATGCACTGCAGGACTGAATCACAAGTGATAGAGCTGGCTAGAATTTAGAAGATATAAAATGGTAAATCATTTAGAACAAGAATGGTAAAAAGATATCCAAAAGAGAAAATAAGACACTTCACTTCCAGCTGTGCAACATCACACACTGATCTGGGACATGAGGGTTCTCAGTAGGTAGATCCAATCAGCTGGAAGAATGCCAGGAATGAATCCGGGAACTGAATTCTGAACCAGAAGAAATGGGAGAGAAAGAATCCCAGATTTATCTCCATCTCTCACTGCTATGTTATCATTCAATTAAACGATATTTGAATAAAAAATTATATATATGAGACCATATACATTTCTGGAACTTTCTAACTCCGAAAGTAACAGGTACTTCTAGAAAAGCTGAAATTTTGTTTTAGTATTTTAGGCGAAAAGCTCACGGCCAGTCTGATAACTGGCTATAGGTATGGAATGATAACTGGTTATAGCTCGTGATACACATCTTTTTACTGAGTGTCCTATTCTAAAGAACCTGAGTGACTGCTGACTGCTACCACTTCATAATCCTTAAAATCATTAATACTCCCTGAGGTAGCTCAGTGTCTGGAGAACTGTTTTGTCATAGTAAGGTGTAAAGACCCGAGTCCACTCCATGGAGAAATCTCAGGATTTTTCTATGTAAAGATACTTAGCAGTAATATCTTACACAATTTGTTGCAAAAATCTTATGTTTGCCCTAATTACAATACGACCCCTGATGCATCTAATTCTGCTAACAACCTTATTCTTCTGAGAGAAAACTTCTCTGGGGCTTTCTGATGATGCAGGAAACTGCTTTAAAAAATGAGCACATATTTACTAAACCACTTCATGATCTAAAGAGTCCAATGAAATATTAGCTTTATTATCTAAAGGCAGTAAAGGAAACAAGCTATTTAAATGCAAGCCATAGGGATGGCCTTGATGTCGCAATCAGGCAAAACACAAAATCACTGATGATATCTGGAGGTAGGTTTCACATTCAAGGGTGGTGCCTCTTCAGAAAGGATTATTGTTACTGTAATTTTTTATCAACTGAAAAATATATCTTAGGCTATAGAAGGAATAAGACCTTGTTCCACTGCACAACATGGAAATTCACTACTAGAAATCCACTCATCTTCTGCCCTCCAAACGTAATGATCTATTTGCTCTAAAAGATTTTAATAGATTATCTTTGCAGACTTTTTTCTAATACGGAATCAGTATACATCAAAAACTATTTCATAATACTTTAATAGGACCTAATAAAAGGCGTTACATATCAAGCATATGATAGTACCATAAGTTAACAGCTTGTTTCACAAGCCAGCGAACAATGAATCTTTTAAATTCAATCTTTAAAAGCTGTTTCAACAGGATTTTTCTTATTATTCACTGACTGAAAAACAAACTCTTCATGGGGAAATATGAGAATTCTTTGATTTAGACTTAAACACTCTAAGTACAATTGCAATTCTCTCTCTTTACTTGCTCATCCTCACAGGTGCTATTCTGCTAACTGTTGCACTGCAAACAATGCATCTATACATCCATACATGTTCAAAATGGCCTATTTTTAATATAAATTCAGAGACAACGTCAATTAGGGACTAAAGAAATTGACAAACTGCGTCACAATTGGACTGCAAAGCTGAGTCTACTGTAACATCTGTTAGAGAAAATAAACACAGAGAAGTGAAAAGGCATAAAATAATGAAGATGAATGCTGCCAAAAAAATAACTGACATGATTTCCTTATAATTTCATGTGGTCTTAGTAGGAAGTTTATCAAAAACTTCCTAGAGCAAACATATAGTAAAATTTAATCCTCCTGCAGAAAGCTGATAAAAGTCTATGACAACTCAGCCTCCAAGACTGTATCCCATCAAGATTATTTTATCACTTTAGAATGAACTGAGACTAGATTATATTAAGAAGAGGCTATCTAGTTAAAAGCAAGATCAACAAAATTTCAAAAACCATAGCAAGATCAAAATTTGAAGGTGACATCCTCGTACACATATCCTTTCAAATTACACTTCATCCACAGATCATGGAAAAAACATGCACACATTTCAAAACCAACTTGAATAGGTCAAAAATTGCCACAAACTCTTAGATGTTTAAAGCAGGAAAAAAGGAAGGAAAAATATGGATGTACTACCCTTTTCTATTGACAGGAAGAAATAATCTTCCAGAGTAACAACTGTCTCTGTAATAAGGCCAGAAATTTGTTTAGGAGAGACACTGGATTCTTACAACAACCTGATAATAAGGATTTTTCTCTCATTTCCCTGTTAATTTGCCTTGAAAAGAAAAGTTGGTCACCAGAAATCATCTATAATTGTAGTTATACACTCAGTATGAAAACAGTAATACGTATTAACATAGCATGGGGTTAAATCCAGAAAAGCAGTTACCAGCTGGATGGAGAAGTTGCGTGGCTGCCCCTTTGTCATGCCTACATGTACCATTCTGGGGTGCTAATGAGAGAGGGGACAGCAGATTTCAGCTCTTTTATTACTCGTCAGTCCTATTAGCAATTAATGTGCCCGTGGAGGAGATTTCTGGGGATACAGACTCACGGTATCATCTTAGGAAAACATAAATCAGATCTGCTGTTTTGGAAACAGTCAAAAGTACTTATACTATTGCATAGCACCTTAAGGTACCATTGACACACATTATTCGCTATTTAAAAATCTTAAGTTATTTCTGTTTCCCATATATTGTTCAAAAACTTGTAGATTATAACTTCATCAGCTTCACAATAGCTAAATGAAAACGTAGATGAGTGGTGATCTGAACTGATGAGAAGAGAAAAATCTGTCTTAGGACATACAGCTTTCTTTGGCATTTAGAACAGCTTTCATCTGGGACTGCAAATTCACTTAGATTCCAAAGAAGCTGACCTTTCTTTCCTCTGCAGTCTCACTAAATTGATTTTATATACGTCGCCTTTTTTAATGAGTTAGCCAACCATTTTGCTCAAAGCAGTGAAGCTCTAGCTCTCATGTCAGTCCTTCTTTGCCAAAGTCCTTTCAAAAATAAAACAGAATTAAAGAGAAGACAATATGTTCCATATCACATCTTTCCATTCCCAGATTTCCCTAGAGCAAGGAGAAAACACAATGCAATAACTCTGTATTGTAACTATGGCAGTGATTACACACCTCGCAACAGTTCACACCCAAATTTGGATAAGGCATTACAGTGTATGTTAGAGGGAAATAAAGCCAGTTAAGATACAGATTCTTAAACAGTTATTCTAACTGGTGATCCTGAGCACTCTTTTTGGTTGTAGAATAAATGATATGTTCAGATATCCCAAGCATGATTTAAAACCGTTGCTACATGGACAGATGCAGCTTGAGAAAAACTAGTGAAACAGGATTAAATCTTCAGGAATGAAAACAGATTCCTTATTTACATTAAATAGTTTACAACAAAAATCAAAGAATTTTCTATTTCTTTTATAAAAGATCGTGCAGTTTTCATATTTTTGCTTTGTCAGGCAAAGCCAGCTGTAACAGTACTGAGGCTTCCTGTTTAGAGGATGACAGATCTAACCCTGCAGCTGGTGTCTAGTAGTGCACCAACTCAGCAGCAAGGCAGAGGACTACTGTGTGAGTTCCGAGTCTCAAAACATTCTGATCAGTTCACTTGGTCTGATTTAGACATGGTCAAAGTAGTCATTTGGGGAATGTTAATAAGGCAAAACTGTAATTTGCACAAGCAGGCAAGTGCTATTTAAGTGTCACCCGAAATGGAGGGACGAAATGAAGGCAGAGAAAGAGGCGCAGAGGACATCTACACACCTTTGAACAGTTACAGCTAAGAAGCATTATCATATCTGCGCACAAGGAAAATCAAACAAGTTCTAAATGTAATTAAATATTCCCCTACATCTATAATTTATCTGTGGCATACTGCAGACTTTTGGGTATTGTTTAGTGTCTGCAGCAGCTGAGGCATAAAGACCTGCAGCTGACAACAGTAGAATACTGATCTCTCAGCAGTCATTATAGAATGAGAGATAGCTCCTTTAAGAATAATCTTTTTACCCTGAAATCATGTCCAATGACACCACGTTAAGCACAGCCATACTTCCACAGGGTATGCCATATGTCTACCAGAATAACCTGCAGCACAATCACTTCCATTTTATCTCTCAAAAAATTCCACCTAGTAAGTTGCACTGCTCTTGCACAGCTGTTCGGCTGCTGTCTCATGCTGAGAAATGTTCTCCAAACCCACTAGTGCTGCATTGGCACATTACACAAATCAGGCTCCTCCTATCTACAGATATAATAGTGCTGTGCCTAGCTCATTTCACATAAACTACATCATCTGGTACCTGTAATCCCTCTGCTATTTTCCTCTGAATATAGCCTAAACATGAATTTACCAGCAGGGACAGGTGCTTGTTTCATAAGCCCTGCCCAGTACAGCACATGCTCCTGTATTACGAGACCTGTTTGAAAACACTACAGCTGCACAATACCTCTTTTTTTTCCTCCTCCCTAAATTATGGCTGAAAACCCCATTTAGTCATATACTTTATGCTTCAGACAGATCGCAGCTCAGTCACTTAAATATAAACAGTATTATGCCCTTCAGGTTCGTGGTAGCTGCAATATAATTCACATTCTCTTTAATGTGATGTACCATACGTGCAAGCTCTGACATTATAACTTCTGTAGTGTCACTCCCAAATCTGGGCAACTCACAAAGCATTCTTCTCTTGTTTCATATACTCTGCTCTCTCCTGTTCTTTTGATTGCTGTGTACTACTAGATCTTACATGCAATTTCTCATAGATGGTAGTGCTGAAAACTTTATTCATAATTTCTTCACTTTTGGGAATAAAAATTTACAATATATAGTGCAACAGCAGATAGCAGGAAAAATTACTTTTTTCCATGTGAAAAATAACCAAATAAGTTTTATAGCTTTTTCAAGTACCATAAAAAGAAAAAAAAAGCTAAGAATTCTGAAGGCAAAGACAGTGGTACTGAAGAGAAAAAACTGTGGACATACATGTTTATATTTCTTCTTGTCTTGTGCATTACAAATAGTAATAACAAGAACTGAAAACAGCTGCACATGGACTAAAGCTGATGCCATACATTTATTATAATTAAAACAGACATAAACACTAAAATCCATGTCTATTACAGAGAAAAAGTAAGCCTATTGAATGGGGTTTTTTCTATGTTAGATGGCTCATAAGGTAAATTGATACCAAAAACGTGTAAGTACAAGTATTTATAACTACTTATTGGAGTCACAAAAATTTTTGTTACCATCTATCTTCATTCCATAGGTAGAAAGATATTAATACATGGTTGGTCTAATTAAAAGCGTGGAAAGATATATTTAAGTGTGTTTCTTTTAAGAAAGCAGATTGCAGAACTAAAATTGCATTCATTCAGAACAGATAAATAAATTCTCAGAGATACTATAAGTCAGATCTTGTCAGTATGACTGCTCTGTGACTTGTGCAACATTAAGCAAAGAATGGCTCTGTTTTGCAAAAAATGCTGGTTTTCATATGGTAATAATTACACTACTATTTGTTATAATTACAGATACTTGCTTAATATGAAGGTTTCACATATAAATTGTATAAATTGTTTAGATCTAGCATGCCACAGAAATTTTAATACCAGTATATTTTAGAACTAAGTTTTACTGTTATGGAGAGGAGTTAATTTTATGTTTAAAGAATATGCAGATGAACTTCACTGAACTCTAGTTCAGCGTTCATTCTTGTACTATAAAACTAAAACAGCTTTATGGAGCATCACAGGGGACACTTCAGCTCACTTCAGACATAATATGCTTCTGTAAGATTTGGAGTAATTTTTCCTTGGTTTGCAAAAAAGCCAGCCATCTCAATGCTTTTCTGTAAAAGACAGGAAAATGTTGTCCTCACTGGCCATGAAGAATTTTGCTTCCTCATCACTTGTGTCACTCTCTTTTTCAATAAAAGGCTGAAAAAAAGATGACACAAACCAGTAGCTCACTCAGTTAAGGACAAGGCTAACAGTCTCAGGGGAATCAAAGACAAGGAAAATCATGCTAATACTACTATATAATTTGTTTTTAAAGTCAGATGAAGAAAAGACCAAAGACCTTACTGCTACAGTTAATAAAACTAAAATTCCATTAGAAGTGGTATATTCATGTCACCTTCCATTATCATCAAATAAACAAATGTACCCTAAAATCCACTGACTGGGCAAAAATAATAAAACCCAAATAAACCATTTCAAACAATGGTTTTGCTCAAGAGGTGTCAAGAGTTTGCAGAAATCTCCAATACTAATATGCCTATTAACATGCCTATCAGAGAGTATAATGATAGATTTTTTCAGTTCTAATAAAGATATATGGAGAAAGAAATTCATAAAGCCAGCTCTATACATTTTGGTATTAGTTTGATTATTTCTGTAGTTACGCTTGTTAATAGAGATATAGAAGCACAGACCTTAGCAAGGATGCAGGTCTCCTGTATAAAGACACTTCTACTAGTGCGGATCAATCCTTTTCTCAGAGGAAAAAGCACTAGCAGTATCAGCGCCCAGTTCTGCCAGCACCATGACCACAGTGGGGAGGAACACACTGGGAAAGGAAGTGCATTTGCTTATATTGCATTAAGCACACAGTATCAATTTCAGCAGAAAAACTTACATCTCAAGGCAAAGCCTTGCATTTCTTGTGAATATAATATCTGTCTTTCCTCTTCTAATTGAGCCATCAGGCCTCTCCCACCTTTTATGCTGTTGAGCTAGGAAAACGATTCAGAAACATAAGAATAGGAGATGCAGGATAACTGAGGCCTATTCTTCCAACTCTCGGTCTGCCTTCTAGCAAACTAATCCAATATGCCTCATTCTTTCATTTAATCTCTGATTAGAATCCTCTCATTTCATACCAAGCACAAATAACTGAGGCTTCTGATAGCTGATAAGACTACCTTGAATTCAACACCTTTGCATCGAGACTCTACTCACTACAGAACTAAAATCCTCATCAGTGACAGAGGCAGGAGGAGAACTCAGAAGTCACCATCTCAGTATTCCTGTATCAAACACTCAGCCACTATACCTAATATATATATTCACCAGGGAATAAATATTTAGGATACAAAGGAGCAAAGTACTGAAAACACATGCTTAATTAGAGGCATGTCTTGGTATCCCCAACTCACGTGCTTAAACCAAACATTTGTTACAGCACATGTTGAAGAGTTTCGCCTACACAGGTCCTCTACAGAAAAAAGAAATAAAATCCACCACTCACTGAGCCACAGAAGCAAGGCTCAAACTAGGCTACAAAACTGCGTGCTCCTGAGAAACAAGTGGAATCAAATGATTCTTTAAATGATGTTCTCATTCAATATTCCTACTTTCCAGCATTTTTTTAATGGTGAGAAGTCAATGTCCTGATTGATTTTCCAATCATCTTTAATTTTCATCTGTAGGCAAATGGCATTAATATTGAATTGCTCTATAGAAAGACTTTGATCTATTAGTGTGCTAGGTTGTTGTACAATTAGAGGCTTCTACACTTTCCCCTTCATTTCATAACCTATTATATTCTGGACAGTTAAAAATGCCTAGTTTTCCAGAGATGCAATTAAGTTTTTCTTTTAAATGAGGGTCATGAACATTTTGTACTGGTATCATACTAATAATGTACTTTTTATTTATTTTTATATTGCTGTCTAATTTCATTTAAGAAGATGGAGCAAGTTCAGAGCTGAGTCTAAAGGAAAGATCACTATCAATGACCTCTTTTTCTGACCTCTGTTTTTTTCTTCCATGTACTCCCCGGACTAAATTAGCCTTCTTTCACCCCATGAGCACTAGACACAAGTAAAGATACAGCAAAAGGGAAGTATCCATAACTACTCTCTCTCTTCCAAATGGATTTGTGCTGCTTTTGTCCCCAGCGTAACTTAAGCAATCTTACAGCAGTCTAAATTATGCTGAACAGTGTCCTGAAAGCATCTTAGCAGTGAGATACCTTTTTTACTTTTTTAAGGTGGAGAGAAATAAGTTCAAAAGCATGAACCAACCTAGGGATTCTCTAGGGATGTCCTACTGAACTGCTATTTTTAAATATTCTATTAGAAAAATTGGCACAAATTTGGAGGCTTAATGACTCACTTGAAACTGTCTATTGATAAGCAATGTGCAAACCTCTTAGCTCTCTGAGCATTATACTGCAGTTCTTATATAGTACTCTTTAAACAGCACTTTATTAGCACCTCATTAGAATCTTATTAAGCTCTTAAAAAAATGTAAGAATTCCAATAGCTCTTTTTTCATTCTTTGAAACCATACTTGCATGACTGAGGAAAAGGAGAGAAAAGCAAAACAGCAAAAGCACTAATCAACCTTATGCCAAGCATCCCATCTCAGGCAGTGTACGTCAGAGCAAGGTTGGTTATGTGACTGGTTTCTTTAAATACTGTGAGGTACCAGACATGTGCAGACACTGCTGATACTGTCCCAACAAATGCGATGTGGTATTAGTTTTGTGGAGCTTGTCCCCTTGTGGCAAGACAAAGTGTGCCAAGGTAAGGCATACGTTAATGCACACACCAATACTGTATGGTGTTTTCTCAATAAAAGAAGAAAGAAATTTTAAAAGGACAAATGAAAGATCAGCATAAAAAGAGAGGACAGCCCTACCATGCTTTGCATTGAGGTCATCAACAGATTTTTCTCTTCAGGTATGTTTATAAAGATTCTTATCAAGCAAGCTATCAGTGCAAAATTACATCTTGGATGACACATTTATATTTTTTTAATTTACTGAGTCTTCTCAGCAGCAGAATATAGCGTCACTTTTCACCATTTAATACCCTTTATTTTATACAAATAAAGGGCTCTTGGGAATTACAGAGGTGCTTGAAATGCTTTATTTTTGATGGATCTTTATGTACACATGGGTATTATAAAACACTGCTTCAACTGAACACTACTTATTGACATCAGTATTTGAAAAGAAATCTACTTTTTTTGTTTTTCTGAAATATGGTGCTGAATCTAGCTTTAGTCCAGTCCTTCATAAAATGGGATTTATAGAACACATTGGTGGTTTTTCCCTCCCAGGTAACTTTTAAACCCATGGGCTAAATGTTCAACAGAAGGGTGAGGTTTTCAGAAGGAAAGTTCTGACAAATTCTAGAAAAAAATGGGTAATTAGTTGAAATAAAAAATAACTTATCAGAAAGCAATTTTCTGAAGGAAAGCTGGGGATAAATCAGCTTTCTTTCCACTCCTTGGCAGCAGAAAGCTGCTCTCTCGGTGCCTGTATGACAGTTGCCTTTTAGGCTTGTATTGAATTTTGACAGAGTCACTGTACCTGCTCTTTTTGCCTAGTGAATAGGTACACATACAAAAGAAGGTAGGAGTACTGGTACAACCTGGCATTATTGTAAGTGTTAGTAGTAGAAGGTTATAGGGAATATGAATGAGCCAGAAATCATGATTTGCTAGTACCATCACGTATCTAATTCTTGTAAGTCTAAGACAANAAAGTTCATTTACTCTAGCACAAAGAATGAGTTAGTGCTCAATTCATTAGAATGCCTACCTGTATCCATATGGTTTGACTGGAAGCAATGGCACAAAACAAACCTTGGTTTAAATCTGTGACTTTATTTTTTAATGGACCTGTAACACCACGGATTAAGTTGGAGAAAAATTAAATGCATGGCCAATAATGTTCACAGTACTGGACGACCAATACGGTTTTTCTCAGTTTCAAAACAGAGATTCTAGTATTTTCAAATGGCTAATTTATTTTATTATCCGAGTGTTTTGGCCACCCAAATGCAAAAACTTGAAAGGGACTGTCTAGCTGTCTGAGCATCAAACTTACTTATAGAGGTTCAGGTTAGGCACCCAAAAGTTGAACAGACAAAGCAGGGGAAATTAATTCTCCTCTCATTTTCTCCTTAGACAAAAGATCTTTTTAATAATTTCCCAGTTAATCTTTTCTTCTGTCCTCTCCCCCTCACTCTGCTGCTTCAGTATTTTTCACCCATTCTTGGTTATGTTACTCCTTAAACCACCTATTAACCGTTGGAATAATGTCCCAAGAAACACATAACATCCCCCTCATATCCTTCCTTCAACACCTCTGAACAAAGCATATATATTTCAAATTATTCCAGTTCTAAAGTCCACATACAATACAGAAGATTTCACTTTTTTTGCAGGTATATATAGTTATCATATCAGAATTGGTAGAAGCGATTATGAAGGCTTCTCGGGAACCAGGGAAGGGAGTTTAGTTTAAGGCATTACAACGGGAACAGTTGCTCCAATAGTGAATGAACCCCCCTCAGTTAATGTAAGGGGCTCTAGATTAAACATGAGCAATAGCAACAATTATCCAAGATAAAATAGGAAAAAGTGTTAATGCTGGACAGAATTCATTCTCATTCCTCACATGCTGAGCACAAGGTGATGTGGGACGTCAGGCATCAAGAGAAAAAAAAGGCAGAAAATAGAAGCACAGAAAATAGAAGGCAGAAATAGGTGAAGCAGCAAAAGAAAAGTAATGAGAGATGAACAAGAATGGAAAAGCACATAAAAACTGAGAGATTATTTCACACATCAAAATAATGGATAATGACAGGTAAATTTATTTGCATTTGGCAGAGTGTGTGCTCTCCGAGCATCTGATACTTAGACAGTATCCTTCTAGTAATCTGGCACTGTGCCCCATCTGCAGAACCAAAGCACCTCCTGTATCCCGAGTCTGCTGAAAGCCACAGCTACTGTCCATCACAAATGCAGATTCCTTATCAGATTAAGCTCAAAGAATGCACCGTTCAATTCCTTTCATTTTCCCTTATGTATTTTTATTGCCATTAAAAAAAAAGTCTAGAAGTGCAGCCGGGAAGGGAGCCACACCCTTCTCCTGCAGATGTTCCGGTCACCCAGGCCCGTGGAGTGTGCCTCTTTCACACCATGAAAACAGCTCTTGAGAGTAACGCCGTACATTAATATAAAAGTACAGTACAGATCATGAAAAGAAAACCTCCTCTGTGATGCCCTGCAGATGTATTTCACTTTCTGATGGTAACAAGCCTGAAGGGACAATTGGCAAATAAAAATCCATTCCCATTCGGTTCTTGACTTGGCTCTACCAAACACCAGCAAAGTTTACTGTTTAGCTGACGTGAGAGAAAAAGGTCTTAAGACATCACTAACAGAAAACCAGTCTCACTTCTTATATGATTAAATATTAACATTTTTAAAGGAGTTGCTCGGACAAATCACTGTAATGATTTCTCTTTTACATTCAGGTCCTTTTCCTGTCACAAACATGAATACGCACTTCCGTCAGAAAATAACCTCTGCTTGGTAAATTCTTGAAGAACAAGTCCCCTTCAAATTTTAGCCAGCTTAATTTACCAATATATTTAAATATATTACGTAGGACAACAGTTACTTGTAGTGCCTATGTTAATCTCTCTCTGCTCACATTTTTCTTTCCCATTCGTCTTTTTTCTTTTTAGCTAAATGGAAAGTGGCCCTTCAATGATGCTTCTCTGGGTTTTTTTACATCAGTTCTGATTTATATTTTGCTTGCATCAGCAAAAATAATGAGTGAATAAAAAAATGGCTTTTGTACACTCAGTGAACCATACATACCATAATTTATGCGTAGTATAAAACACACATTATTTTCTTTTCCCACGCTGCCACATGCAAATGTTTAAAACATGAGGTCAAAGTCTGCATTTGGATATCAATCATGTCTACACTTAAAAACATTTTGCTTCCAAACTTCTATTTAGTTGTTCAATTTTGTATATTGTGCACAATCTAGACACATAGACCAAAAATACTTGAATACTCAAAGGTACCAACTTAACAGCTATTTTTATGTTCTGTTCAGCTCCTAGGGGCGCTGTATATACGGACACTTTGATGTATGAGATAATTCTATTGAAATCAGCTTTAGGTTTGCTTCTGTATTTTAAGAAATGTTCTGGTCACAAAAATGCAATCAGCAGACATGCCTTTTTACTTTTTAGCATTAAATAACAGGTGAGATCTTAAATCAGAATCTACTTACATATTTCAATACTCCGAACAGTCTTTCTATTCATCCAGAGGCTGCAGGTTGTCTTTATAGTTACTGTTGATTTGTTTCACGTGTTAAGGACATTGTTAAGCTGTTTTAGAGAAAGAAGATTTAATTAAAAAAAACAGTTTGTGGCGATTTATTTAAAATATACTGACATTCCACTTTCCCAAATCAATTTGTGTCAAATGTATTAGTCTTTTGTATTTTTAACCAAGACTTGTCAGTATTTTTAACATGTACTTTCCCTTCCCTACACTGTTCACTGGAAACCAAAATAAAACTCTTTTGAGTTTTCACCTTTATGAACTTTTTCAGTGGTGCCCAGCGACAGGACAAGGGGCAACGGACACAAACTGAAGCAGAGGAAGTTCCATCTGAACATGAGGAAGAACTTCTTCACTCTGAGGGTGATGTTGCCCTGGAACAGGCTGCCCAGGGAGGTTGTGGAGTCTCCTTCTCTGGAGATATTCAAGACCTGCCTGGACAAGGTCCTCTGCAGCCTGCTGTAGGTGACCCTGCTTCGGC
>Ga0065711_1039835_pt1 | contig 17464 bp, 11 predicted proteins | sample Hoacrofraction12_FD_59098 | JGI IMG/M metagenome (GOLD analysis project Ga0065711, IMG submission 59098) | Hoatzin crop microbial communities from Cojedes, Venezuela - Epithelial fraction 12 v2 (version 2) | ecosystem: Host-associated > Birds > Digestive system > Esophagus > Crop | place... | reverse complement strand
AAAAAAAAAAAAAAAAAAAAAAAAAATGGACCAGGGCTTGAAAAATTGAACTACTGTGTAAATATTACTGTGTTCTGTTCCAATCTAGAGAATCCATAAGGGATAAAAAGAGGAAGAAAGAATTGATCAAAAGGGAGGAGGGAGAGAGGAGAAAAGGTGAAAAATGCAGCCAAGAGGCAAAGGAAAACAAATAGATGGTGACTGTGGACAGAGGAAAATGTTTGGGTACAAAAAAAGTGTCCTGCTGCACAGCAGTGGTTAGCACAGCCACCTACACATCAGGTGTTTCTTGTAACTCAAACGTGAGTACCAGCTGAGCAACTTCTTTAAGCACATGCCTAGTTTTAAGACATCTGTCCTTATAAAGTCAATCAGTTAGGCTCACACTTAAGTACTTTACAGAATCAAAGTTGCAGAGCAGGGCTTTTACTTCAGCTAAGAGACCATTTCGAAAATCCCCTTGACAAAAACATGCATATAAATTGCTAGGTGTTAGAGTAGGAGGTGTCAGTGCTATTGAAGTGGAAGGTCCATGGGGAGAAGCATGCTTTGCCATCTCCCATGCTCCTCCCAAAAACCAAAAAAACTCTGAGAGGTTTGTGAAAGCTATAGGACAAGGACTAGAACACCCTTTTATCTTTAATTTATTTCATGGTAAAGTGGTGGCAGATCAAGAAACTGAGATGAAGAGACATAAATGAAGAGGATGCTCTACTGTCTCTGCCTTCCATACAGGAATGCATGAACAAAGAATGTTTTATACAACAAGAGAACACTAACAAGGGTCTGACTATTGTTTCCTCTAGTTCTCAAAAAAGTGAAGCTTTTTTTTCTAGTCTTGGCATTCTGAGAAGAATTCAAAGACTGTATTTAAAGCCCCCAAAGGGAAAAAAGGCGAGGGGGAGCATAGGCTTTTGCACGGCCACTAAATGAGAGAAAGGCAGAGTTGCAGCAGAGTTACTGAAGTGAACAACCTTCATCTGACGAAAAGGAGTCATTTAATTTTAGGTACTCCCCAAAGGTTTTATTCCTCTTGGCTGCCAGGCCAGGAATGTCAGGCGTGTTGAGATGGGGCACCCTGGAAAGTGCCGAGCCTGAAAGCCAGCAAACAGGTTCCGCATGACTGCTGTTAGGTCTGGGAGCCTCCACGGAGAGCTGAACTCTTTGACCAGATAGGTGTGAACCAAAGAGGGGACTGGGTCATTTCTTTTCAAAGTTTTCTTTTCTTTACAAAGGCTTAAAGAATTTTTTTTTATTCCAAGAAGCTCCAAACCTTCAGTTTGAAAAGGGGAAATTAAAACAAAAAATAGAACCACTTTCTTTTCACAAATAAATGACACAACAGGGAGAGACCCAGCAGGGGAATTAAAGCCCTTATTCTGCCTGATCCAGCAGCATTTTTCTAGGCATTAACTAGACTTAAAACAATAATGAAGTTTGTCACTATGTATGTCATAGAGCAGATATCTCTAAACCTCAAGGTTTATAAACTGTAATATCTGTGGGGACAGAATTGCCTTCTGCTACGGATATACATAACACCAAGTACAACAAGGTCTAGCTCTTGACAAAGGTCTCCAGCTGATGTTGGAATACAAATAACTAATGGGCACAAGATGGAAATTGTGCTCTAATCCTCCCAGTGGCTATTGTATAACGAAATGAATGGGGACCTCGGGAGAAAAGGAACAGAATCATACCCTCTGCACACACAGCTGCAGATTCACTGTCTGGGTACTGCCAGTGTAGGTCCAGCCCCACACCCATTAAAAAAATGTACAAAAACACATGAACTCTCCTCACTGGCCTGAGCAATCCATAGCAAATTCTTTCTGGAAATGCGTGTGTTATGAATCTGCATGAACACAGACACAGTGACCATGTCTGTCCCAGCACAGGGCTCCTCAAAGTCTCCTGTCCCTGATCCTCTATGCATTTCTTCACCACCAGTGTCCCCCAGGGCCAGGAATTTTCTAATGAAGTGAGGACTTTCCCTTATCCCAAGCCCAAATGTGTGAATTTCACCACAAGTGAATACATTTACAAGTTAAACTCTTCACAGTAGCAATTTCACAAACTACCTTCCTAAAATTATATAGGAAAGAGAGATTAATCCAGCCTATAAGACATTGCTCCACTATGGCTGAAACTGAAAAGTGTTACAGCTAATTGGTAGTCGTATGAACCTAAAAATAATGTTTATAACTTTCACATTTAATTTTGGCTTCATCCAAAACTACACAGTTTTCTCAGAAATGTACGGACCTTTTATTGTGTGTGGTTTGCTTTACAAACAGCTGCTTGTTTTTACATATATAGCTTGACCTAAAATCCACAATAAGGCATCATTATCCTTACCTACACATTGCAATTTTCACATGGCCAAGTGCCACAAGACACATGCCACAGCTCTCAGAGCCCAGGGCAGCTTTGGGAATGTCTCAGAGGAGAGAGCGGCCAGCATTTGCCCTGGGTGCCACCATTCCTTGGTGGACGAGCTAAGTGGGGCATCGCAGCCATGTACGAAGGTGACTTGACATAGTCAGGAAATTTACAGGGTAAGAGCCGATCATGTACATCAGGCAGCATCTGCCCCAGCACTGCTTTGCCACCAAACACATGAGAGCCCAAGGAAAGGCATTTAGATTCTTCATAGATATCCTTGAACAGTAATCAGTGTAAAATCTTCCATTTCCTTTATGGGCATTCGATGGACCAGTTGTGCAGAATTTGGCAACATTTGCTGCACATTTTGAGCGCCTTGGATTATTTCTATTAGAATAGGATTGCCACCACATTTCTGAATAACCTACATGAAATAAGAAAAAGCTAGCACTGCAGACATTGAAAACAAAGAGTATTGAGATTCCAAGTCTTGAAAGTGTAGTTAATAAATTCTTCCAAATAAATTCTTGCCCAGCTATAAGTATGTTCATGAATCACTCCTATTTTAAAACACTAAAATTTTCCCTCTGAACTTTGTTTTAAAATGACTTGCTTGTGCAAGATGCAGAGTTAATAACTGCCGCTGATTTGTATGAAAGTTAGAAGTATTTATCCTTTGTGGAAACACAAGGTTTTAGCAGACAGGACCACTTGAGTGCGTCAAGTAACTTTCAAGAGTTCTTGTTAGTCCCTTCGGATAGAAACACTGTAAAAAGTCAGTTTCGAAGGAGAACAGCAATTCACTACAGGACTGAAAAAGCAGTGATCAAAGGTCAATTGCCAGTTTTGCCACAAACTTTGTATAGAACCTTGAACAAGTCATTTAATTTCCCCATGCCTTAACTTCCTACTTATGAACTAAAGCTAGTATCTACGTTTTCCCTCCACCCTTTGCTTACAGAGACTGCAAGCATTTTAAGGCAGACCTTGCCTGGGACTCCCATGGACTAACCCACAATTAGACAGCAACTATGGCTCTGAGAACTCGCTCAATGCAGTATTTTAACAGACCTGTAGGGGTTGCCTACAGCTCAATTCCTCGCGCACATTTAATTCCTGGGAAAAATATGCAAGTTAAAAACTGGAGTGGGAGGGGTGCAAGGAAAAAGATTCCAATTATCAGGTAGCAGAAGCAGAGTCAATCAGGAGAAGCCATTCTTCTCTCCCTTCCCTAAAACAATGTAGGTGGTAGTGCATCGAGTCTCCAGATCACATCACATGATGCAAAGCCACAGTTCAGCTTTCTACATCACTAATAAAAGGTTAAGGTTTCAAGCTATTTTTTAATTTAGATCTGTTGTTTGGTAATTGGAATAAACATTTAAATTTGAGCATCAAATTTCTCATTAGTTTCACATCAATACCTGTGCTGAAACTATGGATCAGTGAACTGAGTTTCTCACTGCCCAAGTGAATTCATTAATCATTCTCTCCTAAGATGGGCACATAAGCAGACAGCTGTTCTAAGCAGCTGTCTTCTGATAAACCTCCTAACATGCATACTGCTGAAAGAAAAAAAAGAAAACAACCCATACACACAAAAAACAAATTCTGCCTTTTCAATAGTCTGCTGTTGTCTTAACTCAAAGATCTACCTGCAGTGACAGGGCTGGCGGAGAAAGGAACTGGATCCCCACTCAACAATGCATTCCAATTTGTAAATGGTCACTTTATGGTTACAGACAGAAAGTTTTAAAACCATTAAGACTTAGTTACCACTTCTTATCTGGGTATCATGAGGAAGAAGAAATACAAAACCAGACGCTGATGAATGCATTCAATGAACAGGTATAATCTTAAACCACACGCAGCTAAACATTTTTTTTCTTCTGTCTATAGTTGCACAGACTTGATTCCTCACCCACTGTCCCTGTTCTTCTCATAATAGATATTTAGATTTATTTTCATATACCTTGATGGTCTGGGATGAGACAGGCATTATGGTACACATTAGTCTCCTATTTTCCATTACAGCCAAAACAAGTGCTTAGGTAACTGGAGCTTATCCTATTTAAATATATGCAATCAGGAAATTTGAGATTGCCTTGATGGACCATATAATATTTCCTTTAGAAGCTCCCTGATATGCCATCGTCTACAAGTTCATCCATACAGCAAATGGTCTCACTGGGTAACCTTTCCCTAGTTGCGTCACACACACAAAAGTAAGATGAGACCACTGAAAAATATATAAACAAGGACTTCTGAACTGACCTTGTCCAAACTAAGCAAGGGACAGGAAAAGAATGCATAAACACACCTTGCAATACCTTGAAACATTAAAAAATCTTTGCCTTATGTTAAAACAGATATTTTATATATTTGGCATATGGTGAAGTTTAATGAAGATGTTCTTTATTTTCTAAATTGTCAAAGTTGGACTTGGCAAAATTGTAGATTTGTTGAAGATTAGATTAACAGAGGCATCCAAACATATCTGGAGGGGGAAAGAATGTTTTTTGTTGTTGGGAAAGGAGCTTCCTGGCTGCATAAAGTGCTATCAGTCATTACAAAAAGAAAGAAGTGGAATGAAAATGCAGCTAAAGAGTCCATGTAAGCACATAAGTCCATTCTAACTTCAGTGGAAATTTGGTCCAAATTTTTATTCAGTTTTGGAAAACTCTTACTGACCACTGTACGCAGTTCAGAAGATTTCACACACTCCTTGGTGTTTTACCAGGAAGCTCCAGAAAGTGGCAACAGTTAGAAGAACATAATGGCGGAGCTGGGCCGATACAATAGCCCATCATTGTTCCCAAAATAGTTTGCTATCAATTACTTCTTGTTACTGGGAAATTGAAAGAAGTATAATCTTTAACGAGGCAGTATGTGTATAGTGATAAAGGACATTTCAGTTTCCTCTGCTTAAGTTACTGTGACAAAGTGTGTGGGAAGCAGCAATATCTTTAATATCTCTCCTTGCAAACCTTGCCTTGATCCTATCTTCAGACGGGCACAGCTATGGTGACATTATTAGTAAGCTACAATGAGCCGTCGAGTCTGGAGAAGTCGTGGCTGTCTATCAGTGGCAAACATGAGGAGACTGTTGAGAAACCTGTTTCTAGTTCTAAATTGTGTGACTCAGACGACCAGTTGAGTTGCCTTCACGGAGACAAGAGATGGATAACGCTGAATTGTTTCTCTGGGACATTTTACCTGAGTCAAATCAGCATGATTCAGACCACTTCCGTTTTAAATAGTAAAATAAGCTCAGTTTGTGCCTTGCACTGAAATATTACCGCTTCGCAGAAGCTTTCAAAAAACTTCATCAAACAAGAATTACTTCATCAATCCACCTTTCCAGGACATCAATATTTTACATCAGTTTAGATTTTTTTCCTCCTTGTATACACACGTTGCTCGAATTTCTGTGACTAGAAGATTTCACATTTCGTTATGACTAGGCCAATTCCCAACTCATTTCTGAATGAGAGATTTGCCTGAGTGCACACAAAAAGAGACCAAAAACATGATATTATATTTCTTATCCCCTGAAATAATCGACCCTCATTCTCTCACACACAGAGAAAATTTGAATCTCGTGTTCTCCCTAATTATATTTTCCTTCCCCCAACTCATAATGGCTGTAAGAAGGGTCACCATGATTTAAAAGACATAAATAACAGAGAGCTGTCCAGAAATGGGTCATTTTTTTTTTGTATTAATGATTACTTTTTTTAAACTTCTTGCAGAAACTCTGCATCAGAAAATTATTTCTAAAGGTAAACATTAGCTTACAAAAGCCCCAGTGACAGCGGTTTCTGTGACAGAACGCAAGATCAAGGAGAAATTACTTTGTACCCCATACGAAAAATTCTGTCCAGAACCAAACAATAGTGTGCTAGGTTTGGTTAAAACCTACAAAGCTCAACTGTGGTTTTCAGAAGATGACCAAAGAACAATTTCTCATCTCCAATGAAGTCAGCAGCAAAGCTCACATTAACTTCAAAAGGGCAAATTCTGACGGCTTTACTCACACTGAATCATTCTTTATTTCATGTGTGGTTCCACTGACATCAGGAGAAGTATGGATGAAGTAACAGCTACTGAACTAGAATAAAAATATCAGAATTTGACACAAAGCAGTTAAGTTGGGATATATGTATCACTTTATGACTTAATTCCTCAATACAACTGGAGGGGGAGATACAGCTAATTTTGTTCCATTTTCTAGGTTACAACATTATTTTAAGCATTTAACATTTTTCCTTCCTATAAGGAAATGCAGACCTCCCTAAATGCTGATACTCAGACAATTATCTCTTGACAAATCACCTGGAGTTTTTTTTTTAAAGAAACAATAATTCACTCGTCATCTAATTCCCATTAAAGGAATAATTTGTAAAAATGAAAATTACTTTGATAGCTTGACCAAAGCTTGTATCTATGGTTAAACATGTACAGCAGCTTCCTGAATGAGGTAACTGATCAAAATAGTTTTCAAGAGCTTTAGCTCTAAAGAAAAATGCCAATATCAAAGGATTTAGTTGAATCATACACAGCAGTTATAAAAACAACTTTGCCTCCTGTTGAGAAGGTAAGACTGCTGCACTTGGACTGTTTAGCCCCTTAGCTGGGTATCGCACTAAGCACCAAAGGACAAGGCACAAAGATGAAGAATAAGCTAGCCTGAGCTCTTCCTAGCCCACAAAGCCTACCAATTTTAAGCATTTTATATGGTAAACAACATCCAGCTTGTACCTTCATCTCTGTCATTCCCTCTCATCACTTTTACAAAACGTGTTACGCTTTGAGGTTATTGTTGTATTAACAAAATTGTCAAAAACTCCCAACTGGGATCTATGCCCATTGTGCTAGGTACAGCATAAATAGGAAGAACATCCTCTCCAGGAGCCTTCCTAAATAGTAAAGACAGACAAGCAGCAGCAGAAAGGAAGATTTACTGTCCCACTTTAGATGTGGGCATCTAAAGCTTGGGAGACTGAACTGCCCAAGGACACAGAAGACACCAGTGACAGCAGCAGAAAGTTAAGTGGAACCTTCTCCACACAAGGTCTCTTTCATTAAGAATCTGCCTCCTATCAAGACTTTTCATAGGGTGCCAACCAGGTGACTCTGCTCTAAACTGAATTTTAAAAAAAACCTTTCTAAAGGTGAGTTTCTCCTTGGGCAAGGTGCATACAACAGTCTAACAGTGCACATTTAGGCTCCCAAATGTAAAGATCCTGGGAATGAGAGAGGGGCAGAAAAGAATGAATTTCCTTGCCTTTTCTTATTGCTCACACAATGGAGTTTACAACTTCGAAAATAAAAATAAGCACAACATATAAAACCATATTTCAAAAAGGATACAAAGTGTATGATAGCGATATACTAATCCTATAATTCCTTGGAGAAGCAAATAACCTTTTCTCTTGATATAGGCATCAGGCATTGATCTGTCACACTGTTTGTTCTAGCAGAGCTCCCAGAGGTGCGTTCAGTTTGAAACGTTAAGGCTAGTTCATTAGCCGTCCCTAGCTCGTTTCTCTGAGAGAATCAAGATAATACTGTGGTTAGTTAATGGCTTTCTCTTGTTTCCCCTAGAGCCTGCCTGTCTGAAGCCTGCAGGCCAAGAAGCTTGCTTTCCCCCTTCCCTTCACTATTAGTCACAGCTGGCAAGGCTTGCAGGAGCCTGGGTTGTTTGAAAACAGCCAAAGCGCACAAATGCTCGAATCTCTCTGCTGCAAACTACCACCTTGGCCCCTGCCGTCAGGGAGGAGAGCTCCTGCTCACACGGCAGTGGGCAGATGAGGGATGGAGAGAACCTCTGATGCTCCCACTACAAATAGCTCTCATTCAGAAAAACACCAAAATTAAAAAAAAAAAACCAAAAAACAAAGAAAAAGGAGCTCTAGTCTCAGGAAGCTGCTGGGACATGCTGTTTCCTGGAAGGCAGGAGGAAAAACTGACTGCCCGACTTTCACGGGGAGCTGCTATCTCCAGAATCTGGCAGGCGATGTCACCTGCCTTGCTCTCCAGTTCTGCTATTTATCCTCACAGTTTAGCGGTCAGATAGTCACAGGCAAGAATCTCTCCCAGGAGCCATCCCACTACCAGCTCCTAACGGACCGGCACCATTCCCTGCGCTTTTGCTTTCTGTTTAACGCGTTCTGTTCCTCCTCACTCTCACGTAATTACTGAAGCAAACAACCCACCTGCAGAGCTTCCAGCTAAGTACTGCTGCTAGCAGCACAAGACTAAATGCGACAGCTTAAAATCCACTTATCTCTCTTGTTTTTAGCTTGCATTTAGGCTTTTTAAAATTAATATTTGATTCCCATGAAAGCAAGACAATGACAATGGTGATGAGTGTCGGGTATCTCCAGGCAGATGTGGTCCAAGTTCCCTTTACAGGGAGTAATTCTATCAACGCACTCCAGTGCTGATCTGCAGTATCCCCTGCTATTCCGGTGCCTCACTCTTTTATCTCCACATTCAGCACTCATTGCCGTGTTACCAGACACTGCCAGTCATGAAAGACTGCATGATGATTTTATCTGCTTCCTAGTATATTACCCATTGGGGAACAAACTTAGACTTGTAAATGTTTTCTCTTACCAGTACTTTCATCCAGACATTTAGAGATGTTTTTGCTCAGCAAGCAAACAGCACGAAGGTATTTACAGAAATCCTGCTGAAGTTAGCAACAGACAGGATGGTGACCATCAGATAAAACCTAGTCTAAAAGACCACTGTTTCATATTGACGTGGGATTTTTTTTTGTAAAAGTAAGTATACCCCCTGCTGCCAAAATATAACCTCTTAAAGCAGCAGCTCTTTTGGATAGAGGTTTATGATGTTGCTGAGTGAGCCTAAGTGCAGACTGTTACCAAGAGGAATGATGCCTCCCCATCACTCCTCCCCTGCACAGAGGGAGGTTGGTTTTGCACTTTCCTGTAGCTGGAGTCCAGCAGAAAATGATTTACTCCTTTAGTTGGGAGATGTACTCATTCAGTTGGGAGAAATTTTTCCAACATCTGACCCAGTCACAAAATCAAGGCCTCTCTTTAAGTGTTCACAAACAAAATATATGTGAAAGCTGAACACTGACAAAGGGAAGAAAAGGTTTCCTGGAGAACACTTTGAGGGCTACAGAATCAGAGGAAGGTTTCCAAGTTACAGCTGTGGAGACTCAATCTGACATAGAAAAGATTTCAAATAGCAACTGTTTGGTACCTGATCAGAACAGAATGAGAAAAATAAATTTTGAAATAATGAACTTGGCGGGTCCTTTTTCAACTGCTCCAAATTTTGCTTTTCTCCCACTGGGTCCCAGAGTATCGTGCTGGAATGCTTTTGTTAGGTCCAGAAAAGACACTGCACAGCAAAGCCACGCAAAGCAAGATGAGAACTCCTTTGCCTCCCAAAACAAAAGTAAAAGCAACACAGAAAGTCAACAAGACAAGAACAATGAAAAAAGAAAGCATTCTTTTGTCTGCGGATAACGTTCAGGTTCTTCAGAAACACAAAGTGAGTTTTCATGAAGAGTGATACCATGATATTGTTCTATGGCAAAATACTCTTTACCTTCAGATATTTCTCCTTGTTGTAAATCTACCATAAAACATGCAAAGCATAAGTTGCTAGGGCAAATGTATAACAATAATTTGTCTCTTAATCCTACATTCTCGATTTCATCATCACCTCAAATGACAAATGGTGGGATTCACCTCGGTCCATGACCTCTCAATCAACTTCCCAAGGAAGCAGCTTTTCCGTCCCACACCACACTCAAGGAACCCACCCACAAGTCCAGCCTTGTACCAGCAGTTAAAGTCTCCCTGGCCAAGCCAATTGATCCGCAAAGAACTTTCCCAGTCTACAAGTTCTGACAGGACTGAGAGTACTCTATGAATTCAACAGGCCTCCGATCTATGAAGAAAAACTCGGATTTCTCCAATTCTTAACTTCAGATTCTCTTTTACAATGCAATTACACACAGACTTCACAATGCATTTGGTTGTATCTGTCTTGTTCTTTCTTTTGACATAAAAGGACTATGACTCTTTCTCTAATACCTATTGAAATTAAACTGCGTTGTTGTCAAAACCCAAGTTTTTAGCAAGTAGTAGAGAAAGTTTGATGTAACTAGACTAGTATTTTCAAGGTGAGCTAAAGCTCGCTTTGTGTTATCAAATCATTATTAAGGAGAGGAGATGAATTAAGGAAACGGATAATGCTGTTTAGTCATCTTTGCTAAGAGCTCCATTTTCTATGGATGAAACGTGCTGTTTAATGATCAACTACTATTAGTTTTATATCCTGCTTTATGACACCATGTCTTGCTTTAAGGCAACTATTTACTACTCTGAGCACTTAGTAAAAAGAATTATCGTTCTCTGATGTCTCTTTTTACCAAAGAAGTGAAAGAAGGTTACAATTTTGAAGATAATTCTTGTAGCGGAAATGATTTATGGTCAGTTTGCAATAGTCCTGTTCATTTCTTATGAAGATGCAGAACTCCTATGATACAAAAATAGATAAATAGTTATCTGAAAGATAAACTAATCAGGGACCAAAATAATTCAAAAAGCACTATTTAACAATATAGTACCCAGCTCATCTCCCCACTTAAATCACTGAAGATATCTGACTATTTATCATTCATTTACAACTTTTTTTGGTGCAATTTGGTACCTCATGTCTGTAAGTACTGAAACTGATGCAAATAAGAGAGAAAATGCTGTCAGGAAATCCATGCATCTTTTAGAATAAAAACAGAACATCCTTTCATTTGCTTTAGGGGACACACACCATAAAGTGACATTTTTTCTACAAAGTCTCTGATCAAGATGGTTTTAGAAGATCTGAATTTGTGACAAAATTAGGAGAGAGAAAAGTTCAGCACATTCAAGTCACTCAGCAACTCATTTTCAGATTTGATCCCTTTTTGTGCTTTAATGAATGTTGAAATTTCGCTGAAGTCACTAGAAAGGACATGAGCTGAAGCTTCTTTGGAAGAAGGCCTTCTAGCAGAATACCAGCGTATGACTTCTTTCTGTGAAGTCTTAATTGGTTAGGACAGAGGGCTTTTTTTTTTTTTCCCCAAAGCAAAACATGTTTCCCCCAGTGCTCCAAGAACAGTCACTAAAAAAGAAATCAACATGTAAAACTGTAACATTTCTAACACTCCTACATGACCAAAAGGATGCAATTTTAGAACTGTGATTTGGAACCTACAAACATTTTAAACATTTGTCTTGTGGTTTATTTGTAAACTAATGAGTCTTGATGCTGCTCCCTATGCTCATACTGCAATCTGTTGTTGGCCTTTTTGCAGCTTTAAGATCTACACTTTGGAGAATCACAGGGGGTGTTGGAAAAATAAGCCAACAGAAGCAGCATGATGAAATTTCACTTTTAACTTTTGAGGAACTAAGATTAAGTAGCATGTGTTTTTATTGCATGAAAACATCCTCAAAAACGTGGCACTGCAAGATGGATTTAGATCGGCATCTCCTTTTCCTCAAGACCTTCCCAGATAAAATAGCCTGGGCTTTTTGTATTTTTTTTTTTTTCTAAATGGCAGATTGCCAGTAGCTAATTTAACAAAACAATGGAAATAATCATTCTCACCAATTCAAGAATTTGTAACGCTGTATCTATGGCAAACGTATTTAAGAGTATTGCTAATTATTTTTATGTACTGAGGGCAAGAACCAACAAGGTTCTCATGCACATGCGTAACCCGTGAAGCTTAAGCATGTGCTGCAGACCTGGAGACTAGATGTGCTCCTGTATTAAGATCACAAACTTCAAAGGGTTACATGAGGGAGGCTAATTGAAGAGCACTTTTATATCACCTTGTACAGTGTATTTACTTTTGCTTTTTGGGAGGTAGATGTTGCAGCACTGTATGCAAACTTTTGAAATAAAACTTGTAGCGTCTCTAAGAACTTCATTTCACATATGACCTTTTACAGTAATTGCATCTGAATTATAATCAGTCACCTGAGTCCTGAAATAGATAAAATAGTTTTTTAATGTTAAAAAGTTTTAGCCCTTCGTTGATTATCTATCAGTGCTTACAGTCCTGTGAAAATAAGATAAATGAGAAATTTGGTCTCTAATTAGACTTCACTAGATTTACAGCTTTTAATTTATACGCCAATGCAACTCAGGCCGGCACTAACACAGATAGAGATGGAGCCACAGTTTTCAATTGATTTAACAATTTAATTGCAGCATTAACATCCATTAACATTTAACTAACCTTTTAAACTAACCTCAGGCACAACCTTAAAGACTAAATGAAGTAAAATTGCATATAAAAAGGTACTAACATACAGCTGTAAGAAGCCAGAGTGAATCTTTAGGGAGATTTAGCATTGCTTCCCCACATCAGCAGGAGGGAGTCTGTTTTCCTTCTTGCAAAATTCAGTAGGAAAGCATGCTCTAATTTATAGGAAAAGGAAATAGACACATTTGATGGTTATTAACTCTCATTTATATCTTCTTGTCTATACGTGATATCTAAAAGACACAATATCCCTTACTCTGGTCATGCACTAAAGAACAATTTTATTACTCAGAGAAACAATATTCCTGGATTAGCTGTGATAAAATGAGATGTAAGGGAATATAAAATAAGCCACTGAAGTTTGATATGAAAGAGAAACACCATATTTTAGAAACAATTGGTAAACAGGGCTCCTGTTTATGTGGGTATAAATCTAAAGCAACTACACTGAAGCTGTTGGAATGACTTCAGGTTTACCCCTGTGGTACCATGAGAGAAAGCCACAGAAAATAAGCACAGTAAGTGCCTGATTTGTATCTGTGTTGAGCACCCCAAAACTCTATTTCAAAGCAACAGTAGCTGCAGGTGTTGGGGGCTTCAGCAGGAAAGTTGTCCAAGCCAGATCTGCTGCTGCCAACCTTTGTTGCTCCAGTCCTATGGCAGCCAAGGTCTGCTGAGGGGCTGACTCCCAACACCGGGAGAGCACTGTGCAGAGAGGCCATAAATCTGCAGTTCAGCATTTACCATCGTATGCAGCCATAGACTAAAATTAGGGTTGGGTCAAGATTTAAAGGTCTTTTATTTCTGACAGGGATGACAAACAGGAGTTTTGGGGACTGTTTAAAATGTCATCTAGGCATTCTCGACCTATATTGTGTCAAATTTAACATAATTCTCAGCAACGTCCATGTAATCCACAGATACTGTAAATTCATAATGTATAGGGTTTTTGGTAGCACAGTAAAACGCTTGACATTACTTGCTATTATCTAACCCATATTCTTTTGGACTGAATAGTTGCTTGCACAAATAATTTCAGTGCGTTCATGGGTTGACTTGTGTAAATGCTGAATCGTATGCCTGATTTTCACAGTCCAGCTCTCAGCTAACTGTGCGTGTGCTGTTACCATTTCTCTGTATGTAAATGGTATTTAGTATTAGCCAAGTAATATCAAAATGTTTGGATGATAACTTCAAAAGTATCACAACCCAGTGTCTATTGACTGCAGTGATGAGTATTGCATACGGTCTGTGGTGTGCCTTGACACGCAACACTGTTACATGCACTGTAATATTAATGGTCCAAAGATTAAGAGTCTCCTGGCAGTACATATTGACGTTGTTGCGTTGTAATGATTCCACTGGAATTATTAGTCATTCCAATCAGTGCTCTGCACTGCTGTTTGACTACATACATCATAAATGTATGAGGTCAACGGTCTGGATATTAAAAGCATTACAATCCTGTCTTGAGAAATACATCATATGTATGCAAAGCCCCTGAAGTGTTTGTTTTCAGCTCCTCCTCAAAGTCTGGTGAGTGAACTGTAGGTGGGTAACAAAGAGCTGGTACTCCTGGTGACGCACGGTTAGAGCTATTGCTGTATTTCATAGTGACACCATAAAGCCAACAGTTATATTTAAGTATTTCTAGTAAACTACCTGGATTATGACTCCTTACAAATTACGTAATTCCAACACAAATGTATGTGGCGGTACCACCTTTTTTTGCTCCACAAAGATAAATAGCATGAAAAGAGAATCATAGGAAAGTTCAAATATTTTTTTAAACATAAACATCCACAATGGTATAAATACTTTAGAGAAAACCTAAATCACCATAGCAAGCACTGCTGTATCATCTACCAAGTATTCTTCTAAGGTTAGTAACAGTTAAAGGTTAATTTGCTGCATATCTCTGTGAATACTTGCTAAACTTTATCACGAACGCCATGTCTGGTTTCTTATTTTACTGAAAAAAGCAATGTTTTCAACCAGAACACGCGGATCCATTGATCAGTGTTCATATAGCCAAAATAATCCCCCCAAACATCAATACAACTTTTTTAAGCTGTCACTTTTCTCTCCATACATCCACAGGAGGTCAAATTTATGGGATATGCATACAATTCTAAGTAATAAGACATTCATCTTTTGATCAGAATTTTTTCTTTTAAACTCAGGGTCATGATCATTCTGCTCATGGTATGATTCCAAAATCAAAACTTCACAGATTATGAACTAATGAGCTCGAACTTCGTTGTCTCTCTAGCCAAGGGTATAAGCACTCATCTGGCATGACAGTCAGCAGTTCTAACTCCTAAGTGATAACGAACACCAGAGAAATAGTATGTTGTTTGTATTTATTATAAAATGTGAACATCTGACTTTCCTTGGTCTCTTATCATCTGCTCTGCCCATCTGCCTCTAGTTTCTTAGATTCATCACTTCAGTACTGCAGCTTCTGCCATCAAAACCAGGACTTCCATCTCTTTCTGCCTCTGCCTGTCCACATCTCAATTTTCAACGAAAATTTCACCCACACATATTCTCTTCTCCTGTTTTAAAGCATTCTTTAACAATGTAATTATATTATTTGTAGAACAAGATGTTTGAGTCCATCATTTGCACAATGCTCACATTTAAAAACAAGAAAGTTTTGCTTTAAAGTTTCAGAAATATTAACCAGTATTCAGATATGTAACTGAAATCCAAAAGATCATCTAAGATTTGTACGAAAAATCAATAAAATTAGATGTTTTATGTGACTAAATGGCAGATCAGCATACCAAAAAAAAAAAAAAGAACATCACACCAACATAAAGATTTGTAAGGTAATAAACATCATGCATGTGCTAACAGGAAGATCAATATGAACTTGCAGCTTTTAAAAGTGAAAGTAACCCTACAGGAACTAGCTGATTTTTCAGATTTCCTTATTTAAAAAAAAATCATTATATAGTATTTACTTCAAATCCTCCCCTACATTAAAACCATTTTAATATCCTTTCAATATCCTGCTATGCAGGGTGTCTTTGATGGAAAGTTGCTCTGTGCCTCCCATTTTCTCTGTAGCTGGTTCAAGGGATGTAATCAAAGGATGCAATCAAGGGATGAGGTCAGAACTAGCCTGTGTTCTGCAAACTGGAAATTATCAGCTGGTATAATAACATTCATTCTAAGTACAACCCTCAGGCTCCCTAGCAGTTCCTAGGAGACTGCACTCTGAGTGGCAAATGCAGAAACAGTCTTCAGCCTTCTTTTCAGCCATCAGGGTAACGTAGCCCATAGTTGGATTCAGATGCCAACTCATAGTCATCTAAGGATGTTTTAAAATACTCTGGGTTTCATGCCCGGCCTTCACATGTGACTTCAACAGAGCGTGAAACTCCCACATTGTATTTTCCAGCCCCATGCAGGTCCTGAGTACCCAATGGCACCTCTACAAGTTCACCTTAGACAACTGAATTGAAAGCTTAAGAGCAAATCTGAAGTTCTGCTGGCTCATCAGGATTTTATCACAGAATCATAACAGCTAATGATAAATGAAATGGGGATGGCAAACAAGTCTTTAATCATCCCCCTGACTTTAGCAAAGCACCAGCATTTGGAAGTGGGATGTGTGATACCAGGCTAAAACCCCATGTACAAATGGTAAAAGTGTCCTCCATACATACATGAGCGAATATATATATTTACACATAACGCAAACCGGCAGCCAACGAACAAAATACCAGAGAATGAGTCACTGAATCAGACACATGACATCAGAGATGGAGAGACCTATTATCTCATATATCCACTCTTCTGAATAGCCTTTGCATTGCTTTATTTAATTCTTTGTTCTCTTTGCCATTAAATGTCCCTGCTGATTAGGTTTGCACAATCTATCTCAATTAGATTTACCTCACTTTCACAGTCAATTCAATGCTTAGTCTAGGTTTATATAAATGAATTCTGGCCACGCAGCAATTGCTTTTGGAATTAACTAAATATAATTATACTGTAATTTTGAGACTATAATAACAATGTAGTTACATGCAATCATTGTATAAAGTTATGAGTAACTGCATAAAATTTACGTTCTTTTTGATTAAAATATTAACACTTTTATTTTTAATCATAAACTGAGTGGACCATGTTTGGAAATTAGTTACAAATCTACCACGGCTCAAAGTAACGTTTAAAACTCAACCCTCACATTACTAGCAATGCAGGATGCCCTACAGGCAAAGACATCGCTCTGAATTTGTCCAGTAGTCTCCATGGTGTCACACTACAGATTCTACTCAGAAGTGGTTTTCTTAAACGTTGGCAGCAGCGCAGACTGGAGGAGCCAGAAAATATGTTCATATGGATGACACAGATCTAATTCAAGGTGAATAGCGTAATTGAGGCTTGATGTTGTGTTGTGGCCAAAATAAGCTTGGGTCAGCCTGTGAAGAAGGGAGGGTAGGGCAAGGTGACTCTGTAGAAACTTTCCATTGCCTGGCATCTGCAGGTGGTTGGAGACATGAGCTGCTTCCCACAGCCATGTGGTAAACTCCTGCAGAAAGAGAGTCTCATTCTACGTTCATGCTGTGTGTAACATAACAGGACTCATACCTTAGCTGGAGAATTTAAGTAATGCAGAAATACAAAAATATAATAATAATTATCAAAAACTACCTAACTTTAGATTGTTAATGTGTGCTGTAACATGTGTTAGTTTAGAATCAGTGAGCTACAACATCATTTCCCACATTTTAGTTTTCTAGACAAAAAAAAAAAAAAAAA
>Ga0065711_1039834_pt1 | contig 17464 bp, 7 predicted proteins | sample Hoacrofraction12_FD_59098 | JGI IMG/M metagenome (GOLD analysis project Ga0065711, IMG submission 59098) | Hoatzin crop microbial communities from Cojedes, Venezuela - Epithelial fraction 12 v2 (version 2) | ecosystem: Host-associated > Birds > Digestive system > Esophagus > Crop | place... | reverse complement strand
CCCACAATTCAAGAAAGATGTGAAGGTCCTGGAATGTGTCCAGAGGAGGGCAACAAAGGTGGTGCAAGGGCTGGAAGGCATGTCCTGTGAGGAGCAGCTAAGGGCTCTGGGCTTGTCTGGTTTGGAGAAAAGGAGGCTGAGGGGAGACCTCATTGCTCTCGGCAGCTTCCTGAGGAGGGGACGTGGAGAAGGAGGTGCTGAGCTCTTCTCCCTGGGATCCAGCGATAGGACGCGTGGGAATGGTTCAAAGCTGCACCAGAGGAGGTCTGGACTTGACACTAGGAAGCATTTCTTTACAGAGGGTGGTCAAACCCTGGAATAGGCTTCCTAGAGAGGTGGTCGATGCCCCAAGCCTGTCGGTGTTTAAGAGGCATTTGGACAATGCCCTTCAAAACATACTTTAACTTTTGGTCAGCCCTGAAGTGGTCCGGCAGTTGGACTCGATGATTGTTCTATGGCCCTTCCAATTGAAATATTCTATTCTTTTCTAGTATCTGGAAGTGACCAGTGTTATCCCTTTGAAGCTGAACTGCAGGCTGAAAAGGAAACCTAAAACCATGTTACAAGGAAGATGTTCTCAAGAAAGGTGACTGTGCTGCACTGCCACAGCAAAGCAGAAAGGGCAGCTACTTTAACTCTTTTTAAGAGGTACAGAATGGCTTGCAACATTTATGCTACCGTGGTTCAGGGCTTAGATATACAGAACACAAAGTACCAGAGCTGTCCTAAGCCAGAAGAATCAGCAGGGCCTTAGTTCTGCTGAGGATATCACCCAGCAAGACATGGAAACATTGAGCAACAATGAGGATCACCAGCCTCCCATCTTGGACTAAAATTCCACTTCCTTGATCAAGCTTGCAGAAGAGCTTTAGAGAATAATGAGAAAAGAGTCTCACTGTGGACTACCATTTATAAGAAATGTATGCTGTTTCTCTTCCAGCAAGCCAACTGACTGATGGTAGGTTAATATTTGCTTAGTGAGCGGAGGTCACTAAAAAACCAAGATGTTATTGACCTCTGTAGTTTGCTCAGAGAATCTCCAAGAGGAAGACGAAGACCAGACATGCATTTCAACGCACTGAAAAAAACCATGATAATGTTGACTACTGAATTGAAAAACACATCCAAACAATGCCCATTGGTGGGTTACTGCTATAATATTGTAAACTTTTCTCATCACTTAGGTCTTCTTGTAAACAAAACACTCTCAATCCAGATTTCCAGTTGTGAAGCCACCTTCATTCAGCCTCAATACTGAGCACATTTTTTTCCAGTGAAACCAAGGAGAAAATCCTCAAGGTTAAAGTAAAGCGATATACACATCTGTAGGGCTGGAGTACATATTAGCTGTTATTTTAATTTTATTTTTGAAACAAAGCTGTTATGAAACACAAGCAAACACTGTCTGGTGACTATTCCTGTATTTACAGACTCTTAAGCAAGACTGTGTTAACTGTTGAGTGTAATTTCCTATATATCGCTTGGTTAGAGAAAGTTTTTAAGCAGCTAGATCATAGCATAGATCAAGGCATAGAAAAAATAAAGATGCAAGACCAAAAGATTCTACGTTCTCCACGACTCCCTGAAGCCTTTTTCCAAAATTCAGACAAAAGTAGGTTGTATAACATTATAAGAGCTCTAGGCTAAAATCAGAATTATTTGTATAGATAAGTTCTGCTAGGTTTTAAACTCTGGAAAGAAAAGGCAGCCCAATCCCTTTGCTAGAAGTGCCTGCAAATCAAAAAACCCAGATAAAATATACTTGAAGGAGCAATTATGTCTTTACAGCTGCTTTCACCACAGCCACACTGATTTTAGTGGCGTTCAGACTATTTACAGCAGCTGAAGATCTGGTCTTCCAGTTTAAATTCTGTCTTGACTTTGAGTAATTCTGTTGAGGTCACTAGAACAGGGTTACTCAGGACATAAATTTGCCCCAAGGGCTTTTGTTGCCTAAGCTATATTTATATTACATTAATGTATAAACAGAAAATGCCTAACAAGTTCCAGTAAAGCAATTCATGTAATTAGTTTGTCACTGGTGCTTAGGTCTCTCAAGGGTTACTGAGGGTCAAATTAGGGAAACAGATTTCTGAAAAGCACAAGTCCTGAAATAATAAAACCTCAGCTTACATTTTGAAGTGGTAGCACCTCTGCCTTTTGACTTCTAATAATCTTTTTTTAAAAGTAGATAAGATTAAAATGATAGAATAAAATACATCTGAAATAATGGAATATGATATTAAAAGACAAAGGGTAGTTTTGTGTGTTTTCACAAATAAAAATACTTTAGATGTTTTTTATTTAAACTTCATAACCTGAGAAAGCCACAAATAAAAACATTTTTCACATCTTCTAAAACAGAAACAACAATTCAGATGCAAACAAAAAGTAAGTATTGTCTATTTTGTACTGCCTATAACCTATCCTAGTTTGGAGTTGAAAATTCAGTAAAACTTTCATTATACAAAACACATACAAGTTATAAGGTTTTGGGCCTAGAAATTAAATGCCAGTGGAACGGAGCAAGCTGTTTTAATGCCACTTGTCACACACATATCAGAGTAGCTCTGTCTTGTCGTCTTTTACAAGTAGCAGTGTGGTTTCATTTTAAAAAGACAAAACTTCTGGAACTTGAAGGTCGAGAAACAGTGTAAGACGTGCAATATGTATAAATATGCCAGCGAGTAGAATTTTTTTTTTTATTAACTAAACCCGAGAACCCTAAAGAGCCACTAAAATATAATTAAATTATCAAAGGTCACCATGCACCAGTTGTTCATTTGGATAACTGTAAAGGCAGATACCAGCTGTTGATAACTCTCATCTACTGAGTTTATTACCAAGCTGCAGGAATGTGCTTGTTGCATTACATGACTATGCATATTGAACGTGTTTTATTTCAACTTCACTTTTTTCCATTTTACATAGTCCACAACCATTTACACTCTGCAAATTCATAACAATTTTTTTTTAGATCCTGTTACATCACACGACATTTATCAACGCACTGATTAATTACAGAAAACTGAAAAGAAATAACAAGGAAATGCTATCTCTAAGGCCTGAAAAGGACAGATAAATCATGATTTTAACACAACTACTTGTAGCATGTAGTTGACTAGATTTATATGTTAGTACATCAAACCTCTGGATTTTTTCATGCTAAATATGTAAAACAGCTACTTCACAGCTGCTGACAAAGCAGGAACTTTGAAAGCAGAGATCAAAAGGAATAAAATAGTGAAGTCTGTCTGAGTCCAGTTAACAATACAAAAACATGATGCTTCCATATATGGCTAGAATAACAAGTGATGTGGGCAGTCAAAAACACATCAACTTTAATGGAGAAAGACAAAAATACATATTTCTGAAATACTGGAAGGAATGGAAACGCGCTTTTGACATAGCTCATGAAGGGTAACAAACCCTGGTAATACACAGGTAGTTGTGATGCTGCTTTCAGGTTGCATTACAGTCTTTATCACAATGCTTCCAATTTGTTTGTGTAGATATATTTCTGATTTGTAACTGTAAATAACAAGTCCTTTGAATTCAGAAAGGAATTCAAGCAAGTCAGTTCACAGTGAAATAAAAGGAAATATTATTGGTTTTGATTTATGGGGGAGGAACAGCTGGCACTTATTATGTCTATGTACTATATCAATCACCAGCAACACATAAACTCTGATAAATCTACCTTCTGTCCCTACAAATACAAAGCTGTTTTTCCTAGACCAGAGTGTTAGCTTATGTCAAGCGGTGCAGATCTAAATCCAGCCCTCTATCTTCTAATCAGTTGAAATGATTTACCAGGCACAAATCTATCTAGTTCAGCTTTTACAAGTTTGTTTTTGTTTTCTTTTTTGGTTTGGTTTTTAACCCGAGTGATTTGAGTTCTGCACAGAACAGAGTCAACAGCACTGGTACAACAGAGTATCAGCAAGTACTGCTGGTTTTGGTCCAAGTTGCAACTACAATAGATACCAATTTGTGCCTCATTATATCTACTACAGCACATGCTGTTTATAAACAGAAAATCTAGTGCAACCGGACAGTGACAAGAATGAAAGGAATAAAGGTGATGGTAAGGACGTTAATCACAGAAAGATGAGTAGGACGTGGCCTCTCACGATCCAACCACCCAATGTACGGGACATTAGTACTAGGAAACAAACCGTGCTTTAACTTCCCAATCTGCTGAGGAAAGAATGAAGCAGAACAGATTGTCCAGCAGACTTCTGTTATGTGCTTATCACAGTTTTTAGTACAGAGGATAGAAAAAACCACTAGGGAGCAAACATTTCCAAATTCCACTTAAACTACATGGGAGGACTTAGCCCAGAACGTGAAGAAAGAAATAGAGTTTTTGATTGAACAGTCCATTAACCTTCAAAAGAAAGTTCATCTTCTACCTAATGGACAGGAGCAGCTAACTGACAGATTATGCTGAGAAGACAGATTTTTTTTTTTTTTTTTCTTCAGTCTTTCTGATCTTTTTTTAAAAAAGGTCAGTTGCGAACAGGCAGCTGACACAATGAACACAACGACAAAGCTTCAACTAAAATGGGGAAAGCATACTCCTGCACGTTAATCTGGATGCTTTAAAAATCAAATGTCTTTGTCTAGGTTTCCCTAAGGTACCTTCGATTTTGACACAAGTAAAAACAGAGCTCTTAGTTGCTATCTTTGAGAAGGATTACTCCAGCCTGGAGGACTGGTGGTTTCAGGAGACTGGAAAAGGAAACCAGAGTTCCTACCCGAAGCTCAACTCCAGTTGCACAAACACTAGAGCAAACCATAAACAAGCTGTTCGCAAGTTCTTGGGGAGTGGGAAAAGAAGAAGAATCCTTGCCCCTATCCCCCAAGAGACTGTAAACATCTGATATGGCTGCGCATAATGCTGAAATTGTGTCAAATCAGTGCTGTTATCTTTTCCTGTTATGACAGGGAAACCGTACATTCTGATAAGAGAAGCAGCAATAAGGATCAGATGAGTTAGGATAAACCCTTGGGATGGGAACAAGCAGCGTTCGAACATTTTCATGTGGAGAAAAGCCCCACTCTCCCTGCAAGCCCGCAGCCCAACCTCACTGCTCCCAGCACCTTTCCAACCTTGTCCCATCCCTGCATGCAAATGCAGACACTAGTCAGGTCAGATGGCCTCTGCTGCTAGATGGACCATACGTACGTTTAATCTCAGTATTTCTGCAGCATAATAAAAGTTTGCAGCCAAAACCTATTATAGCTGCACATCAAATATTTGTATAACATCAAATATTTGTATAACGCAGCTTCACCCCGCCCGTGATCCTACCACTTGCATGATTTTCTGAGGTCCTGTGGCCAAAGAGACCCACTCAAAGATACCGATAAGCAAACCTGGCCCTTTCTCCAATGTGTTGCACTAGTTAAACACCACAAGAAACAGAAACAGTTGTCATGGAGTTGCACTTCCTCTTACAATTATTCTTGAGAAAAAAATCTGTGTCATTTTTTCTGCCAGCTCAGATGCCTGACCCTTGTTTTCTTGGAAAGCTTGTGACCTCAGTGTGAATTACAAGCCTCATCTTGTCCATTCTGTAATTTATTTTGACTTTAGTAAGACTTTTTCCTTGATATTCTAAGATGCAGGAAATATGGTCTGGAGGAAGTTACTGCAAAGAGGGAAGCAAAACTGTTGGAAAACTGCACCCTACATTGTTTATCAGTGTTCACTGTCAAAGTGAACACAGCTGTACTTTTGGTGCTGCGCTGTTCAAGATAATCATTCTGGACTTGGGTGGTGGAAGAGGGAGATGCTTACGAAGTATGGAGCTGACTACTTTGCGACAGGCTGTAAAAACTTCGGAGGACAGGATCCGAATTCAAAAGGAACTCTGCCGATAAGCGAAATACCCACAGAAAAAGAAAGAAGAGGAGGTTTTGTTAGGACGCTTCCACTCTTCAGGATCGTTTAAGTTTGGTCCTTCACGCAGGAATACTCAACTGGATAAACACAATTTAGATATTCCAACTTCATAGCAGCTCTCCAGAAGAGCCATCTATGAGTCACAAGTCAAACACAAGTTAACATCTACAAGGAACAAACTGAAGGGACCGTTGTTTAGTCTAATGAAGAGGAGCTTGAGGGGAGTAAAGGGCTAAATACAAAGGAGGAGGAAATAAACCATCTTCCATATTCATATTATCCAGGACTAATAGTAACAGACTTACGTTTATAGCACAGAATATTTGCATTGGATGTAAGAAAGAGTTGTGTTGAATAATCTCATTTTCTAGAGATCTATACAGATAAGCATACAAGCAAAGTTCCCTATTTGTCTCACAACCTCTGCTGTCCCATACAAAGACCTATCATAGCTTTTTTGTTTGTTTTTGATATAGCCAGTGTCTTGCTTTTCTGCCAGTCTTGTGGTAAAACTGCACCACAGCATATGAAGTCACAGAAAGCAATCAAGACAAATTTCTCTAATGGAAATAGATGAGCATATCTTATTAAAAATTATTACAAATATCCCAAAGTACACGTAACAAAATAAGGACATGTTGAGTCAAAATTTATTTTCTTCTGAGGTTTCAGCTAGATTCAGTGGACCAAATACTGCTTCAAAATTCACGCGGACAGCTCTAACTGGGCTCTATAAGGGAGTTTGATTCCACAAAGAAGTGTCCTGCTGTGTAATTGATTATATATATTAGAAGGGAAGTATAGTTGCTTTAAAAATGCACATGAAATAATCCAATAGACTGATTTTTCATCAAATGTGTTGCATATAACCAGCCAACAAAATCTTTCTGAAAATATATGAAGTTCTTCTAAACTATTATTTTGTGCTGCAGTTATAAAATGGCCTAACAGCTGTGGTTTGGGCACCTGTTCCAAAATCAGGACTCTGTCTACCATGTTGCCACCTGGTACTTCAATAATTCAGTGGAGAGGAAAAAAATAAAAGGGAAACAGATCTTCTTGTGACTAATAAATCAATTCCAAATGCTTAAGGCACAGTATCACTCTCACAAAAAATATAAATACCACTTAATACGTAGGAGCTCTGTTCTTTTTTGCTTTTTGTAATTGTGCAGAATTTGTAATGGCTCTCAGACTACAAAATCCACTCCAACCATATAATGCCACATATAGAAGCATATAGAAAAGTGAATGGGAAAACAGGCAAAAATGTACTTAGGGTTTAATAAAATAAAATACAAGGGGAGCCACAGCAGTGAAATGTAATCTTTCAGCCAGCAGAACACACTCACTTTGCTGTTTAGCTACTTCTTCCATTCATGAATTCGGATACAAGCCACCCATCCCTGCACTGCATCTACATAAAAATGGACTCAGCCACAACATGACCCTCCATCATTGACTGCATCATGCAGTCATTCAGCAGCAGCCAGCTCTTTGTGCAAGAAACACTTGTGTAGTTGCTTGATTTATTGACCCACTACAAGAATCTTGGAAGGAGAAAAAAATGTAGGCTTGAAATGATACATTCATAACATACGCACCTCAACACCAACATTTCTAAGTCTCATACACATAACACTGAGAATCATTCTTAAGTTAAAGCTTTGCTTTTAGAATGATGACAGCTTACTAAACAGTTAGAAATAAATTATGGCATGATTTTTAAAATTATTTTGCCATTTTGTTTAATAAATTGTTTTATGATAATGAGGTAGCCTTATACTGAAGTAATAAAAAACTTTGAATTTCACTAGTCTGGTGAAATGCAAAGTAAATTTTAATATAAAGTAATATAAAATAATATCTTGCTTTCATATAAAGTAACGTAGATTAGCACACAGAAAACCAGAAATCATTGCTCTTTCTCTTAAAAACAAAACCCAGAAAAGCTTCTATGACACTCTAATGGAGAAGTCTACAAACCATACTTGGACAAGAGAGACCAGCTTTCAGTGAAAAAGAGATTGCTGTGCAAAGGCAGCATCTTGATCCAACCCCCACTGAAATCAATAATGAAATTTGCACCAGTTTTGGTGGATGATGAACCAAACGTATACAAGGGGTGGACAATGAACCAAACATATACAAGGGGTGCCTGAATCTATAGAACTAGATTTGAGACACAGTAAGCATGAGTCTCACATCTTCATGGCTTACCATCCTCCTAAAATCTTCAGCCTGTTGATTGTACACAAAGTGATCTGAAGTGGAAGATGGAAGAAGAGGAAATAACACGAGGGGTATTAACCAAACTCACTCAGCTTCGCTGCCGTTTGTAATAAGTCATACGGCCGAGTCCACAGTTATTCATCTCCTCAAAGGAGTTTACAGGAGCACTTAAAGGAGCCTTTGCTATAGACCTTCTTTGTTTAAATAAGCCCATAATGTAGTGATAATTGGTATTTATATTTAGCATATGTGCTTGGCTACAATTTATCTTTCTTACATATCATCACAGTAAGGAAAAAACGTAAGCAAAACCAAATTAACCACCATGAGATAAGATCGATGAGAATTCTTGAAAATGAACGATTAGTAATTTGAAAACTGCCAGACTGCTTATTTTAGATTGCTAATAATCAGGAAGGCATCAGTGGGAACTCTAAACCTTGCTTTCACTTTCCAAATAATTATTAAATTGCTTTAAAGCATTAACTATGTTAGTGGTTTAAACCATAATATCAGAAACAGCCAAGTTGTATTCCAGAGAGAGTTGAAAAGTGCATCAGACAGGTGTTGCCTTTAAATAAGATGCTTTTTTAAAACTATGATTTTCTAATCAGCAAAAGTGTTCTAAAGTTCTAAAAATGGTATGAGTATGAATGAATTCCATCCAAACATACTCAGTATCACATTATGGCTTTAATCTGAAGGAGAAGTACTGAAATCAGATCATCAGTTTATTTGAGTTGCATGACCATTTAAAGTTACAGTAAGCATCTTTCATAACAATTACATCATAGAAAACTGCAATATTTGGCTTTTCAGAAAGAATTCTCCCCTCCAATAAAGACACTAGCACTGCAGCTCTGGCTTAGGTTACATTTACATAACTAAGCTCAAATGTTTTGCTGTTTTAAACCACTTAATTTTAGGCACAATAAAAAAGAAAATTACTGTTGATCCCACTTTTAATACAATTTGGGTTTAATTTCAAGCACTTGCTAAACATTAAAAAAAAAAATCAAAATAAAATTCTTAAGCACATAACTTTAAATGCTCCCTGAAACAGCTACATATTGAATCATAACTCTAGCTAATTTTTAAATAAATTAAAAGATAAAGCTCCAAAGACTAATCTTATTTTCTGTATGTGAGAAATTCCACTGCAAAAAGTATCCCCCTTTTGGCTTCGGTCTAGACTCAAGAGTAAGTAAATAAATTTTAAACTTATATATCAGTGGCCATATTTTGTTCTTGATCACAGAATGGTAAGGCTTGGAAGGGACCTTAAAGATCATCTGGTTCCAGCCCCCCTGCCATGAGCAGGGACATGTTCCACCAGACCAGGTTGCTCCATCCAACCTGGCCTTGAACACTGCCAGGGAGGGGGCAGCCACAGCTTCTCTGGGCAACCTGTTCCAGTCTTTCAACACCCTCATGGTGAAGAATTTCTTCCTAATAACTAAGCTATATCTGCCCTCTTTGAGTTTAAAGCCGTCGATGATAGACCACAAATTGTTTGGGTAAACGAGGTTACAGTGAAGTGGACAGGGATCCACACAGAACTGATAAATGGACATAAGAGCAACACTGCTTTTCTGTCTCTTTTTCTGTTTGGACTTAGAGCCCTTTGAGGCAGGGTTCTCCTCTTGCTACTAGAAGATGCAGACCAACAAAAGATGACTCACACTGAAAGGCCTAGATAACACCTAACAATATTAACAGAGCTGCAATAATGCAACAATTATTGCCAAGTGAGCACTAATGCATACAACAAAATTACACACGTATCACATTTTTTAAAAAAGTCACTAACTTCCATAGTTTATCAAGCATGCCAGACATGGTGTGGTGAGACAAAAAATGCACAAACAGAAACCTTCAACAGTAAAAAGCTTTAAGATTTGCCAGCACACAGTATTTACACATTCAAGCTATTCTCCTTTCAAGGCGCATACTCCAATAGTTGAGCAACAGGTATTTTCCCTTCTATTCATTGCACTCGTAAACACCTAACAGTGAGTTTTGACTAAGCAGAAACGAAAGCTTTGTTAGCAAGAAAACAAATTTGAGTCAACTAAAATGTGCTATCTGTATCACCTGTTTGCAGACACCTGCTTGGCACACATACGAATTTTTAAATTCCTTCCCACTATCATGGTTCGGATTTTGGAATAGCTGGAAAAACGTTACATAACTCATAATATGGTATTACCAAGATTGTAGTGGCAATAAGCTCTCAGAAGACTTAAGCTATTAAAGACAACTTTTTTAAAATGTAGAGATATCAAAATTTCTAAGAACATAAAATGCAACTGCATCAGTCACCTACCTACAAAAAAAATCTGTATCAAAGAGAATAGTGATCAAAATCACAAAAACAGATAAATGGACAAAAATATTATAAAATATATTAACTAAAAGTGGCTTCATGAAACACGACGGCTAAACAAAAGGTTGTATTAGATGTAGTATGGTAACTCCATACAGCTCTGTTGCATGCCAGTGTACCCAGTTCTCAGGATGTCACCTAGATTTTCCGATTTGGACTACTGTTTGACGATGCAAGAGAACAAACCGTGAAGACTGCAAGTCAAAATAACTCATTTTCAGGAAGAGGTGGAAAACAGCTTGACTGCCTGCATTCATAAAGTAGTGAGGAAAACAAAAGTACATGGCAAGAGGTTTAAGGAGGGAATGAAATCTAGAACAACAGAGAAGAGTAAAGGAACATGGTTTCATAGCAAAATAGTATTGTGGACTACTACAACTTCAGCTGAGGAAGAAGGAACTTCAGAAGCAGAGAAATCTTGGTCGTCCTCCAAAGCCACCTAAATGATGAAGAACTGAAGCAGATAAGAGCTGATGGAGAGGCTCTGTAATAGTGTCACAACTCCTTATCTTTTTTGAACCCAAAAGAAACCTTCATAAAACCCTAAGCTGCTCATTGACTCAACTATCTCCGATAGCTGAAGTGAAGAAACCGTACAGTTGGAGTTTGTGAAAGCAGATGTTTAAGTTACTGGATGCCTGGGGTGTCTGAAAGTCCTGTTCTCAAAACACAACAGGTACACCAAGGCAAGCTACGGTGTTCCAGCCTACCTTGATTAAGAGAAGCCTATGCAGATTTATCATAGTGAGATCCAAGCACAGCAGACCCAGGAGTAGTGGATTCCTACACAAACAAAAAAACCCCAAACCCCCACAAACCCAAACAAACAAAAAATGGATCCAAGTCATGAACCAAAAAGATAAATGTTTTTAAAACTGCCTTCAATAGAAACAATATAGGAAATAAACTTGACTTTTATTAACACAAAAGGGAAGATTTCATGACAAGTTTAAAAAAAACCAAACCCGTACACATACATTCCACTTAACATTAGGCACTAAGTAATGTCAGGTTTCCCAATTCCCTAAGCACGGCATATAAAAGAGAACTTCCACGGGCTAATTTAGAATATGCGCGGGTTAAATTATCCTCTAAAGCTGTTCCCTCTCAGTACAGCTTTGGGTGACGAAGTTTCTAATACAGCACTCAGCTAAATGCCTATGGATGGCGGATCGTGTTGAAATGCAGCTCGGTTAACAACCACACTGAGGTCCTCAGATGGTAATAACTATTCCTTTGCTCAGAATCTTGCAAATCCCTCATTTTCCAAAGATTCCTGCATTTCTTTAGACTCTAGAAAAAAGCTAAGATCGTTTGCTTGAAGTTATTCTATACTGCCTTTTAAAATTAAGATATTAAAAAGAAATCAAATAGCTTATTATATTTTCACACATCCCTATATAATTACCTAACAATATTAATGTACTTCAATCTCTAATTTCTTAAAGGTCATGGTGAAAGAATTCTTTGGCAGCATCTGTTAATTCTTGTATGATATTTAAGTGCACACCTTAGTCCCACTAAAATATGTATTTCTACACACACTAGGACTAATAAAACTAAAACTACTGAAACCATTGTTAGGTCTTTAACTTCAAAACTCTGAGTCAGATCTTGAATCTCATAACTACCAACAGAGCTCGTGATCTTCATGTACAGGGTCAGTAGCTCAAGAAAATTCAACTACAGAAGTGTCGCTAGTAAACTCAAAGTGGGGACACATATCTCGAAATTACAACTGCTAGCAGAAAAGGGTTGAAATTACCAGTTTGCAGTTTATGTATACAACACCACACACACAGAGGTCAGAAGTATATTTCCACATGCTGCACGTTTTTTTTTTTAATGAATTTTTTTGGAGATTCTAAGCATATACCGCAGCTGTTATTCAAAGCCTGAATATTCAAAGAAGGCCTTCAAACCAGTAGTGAGACACCTGAACTAAGAAAGCTTGGCAATGTCTTCACTGTAACTACATTGCATAATACATTTAATCACAGTTTGAATTTCCAATTCATACAAAAAATGTGAAAGTAGTTTGTGATGATGCATGAGCTAACAGCAAATTAGCTACCTAGTGCACTAACACTGAAGTGGCTGTTGCAACACAGAGCTAAGTACAGACAAAATCCTTCCAAGAAACTTCATGCAGGTTTTCCCAGAGATCCATCCTGCCCCAGCTACATGCCTAGAAATACACCATTACTTATCCTAAACAGGGGTTCAAGCACAGGTGTCTTCTGACAAATTCAAGACTGTAACTGCTTTCTAACCCTCCATTCCCACCGTGATCCTTAACCAAAAGGTTATTGAAAATTACAGAAGCAAAATACAAATAGCTTCTGTGGGTCTGCACTTTCTGTAGCAATTAATATGGCTTTACATATACACATAGAGCAACTAGGGTGCAGCTGACACACCAGAAGGACAGGATGCCATCCAGAAGGACCTGGACAAGCTGGAGAGGTGGGCCAGCATGAACCTCATGAGCTTCAATAAGGCCAAGTGCAGAATCCTGCACCTGGGTCAGGGCAATCTTCAGTATCAACACAGGCTGGGGGATGAAGGGATTGAGAGCAGCCCTGAGAAGGACTTGGGGATGAAAAGTTGGACATCAGCCAACAATGTGTGCTCACAGCCCAGAAGGACAACCGTACCCTGGGCCGCATCAAAAACAGCGTGGGCAGGACGAGGGAGGGGATTCTGCATCCAGCTCTGGAGCCCTCAGCTCAGGAAAGACATGGACCTGCTGGAGCAGGTCCAGAGGAGGGCAGCAAAGACGATCAGAGGGCTGGAACACCTCCCATATGAGGAAAGGCTGGGAGAGTTGGGGCTGTTCAGCCTGGAGAAGAGCAGGCTGTGGGGAGACCTTATTGCAGCCTTCCAGTGCTTAAAGGGGCCCCATAGGAAAGACGGGGACAGGCTTTTTAACAAGGCCTACTGTGACAGGACAAGGGGTAATGGTTTTAAACTAAGGGAGGGTAGACTTAGACTGGATATAAGGAAGAAATTTTTTACCATGAGGGTGGTGAAACACTGGCACAGGTTGCCCAGAGAGGTAGCGGAGGCCCCATCCCTGGAAACAGTCAAGGCCAGGTTGGACGGGGATCTGAGCAACCTGATCTACTTGAAGATGTCCCCCCTCACTGCAGGGGGGTTGGGCTAGATGAGCCTAAAGTTCCCTTCCAAGCCAAAGCCTTCTATGATTCTATTCTATTCTATGATTCTAACTCGCACATTGAACACAGCAGAATCAGTTTTTTCCCCCCTCCCAAAGAAGAGGAGAATTACAGCAACCCCGGCTACCATGCCCATGACTCCTGCTCCAAGATCAGCTTCTTTGGCAAAGCAAGTCCCTGGCTGGTGCCCGCTGCTGCCCGGACAGGGAATTCGCCTGCCCTGTCTGCCCTCTGTACACGAGGCTCCAGCTGCGTTCACAGCCTGGGAAGGGGACTCAACGGCCGAACGGAGCGTTTTCTCAAGCAGAAGCGTTTTACATGAAGTGCTACAGGTTTTCCAAGTAAAGCCTCTTAGTGAGGGAATGAAAGACGACAAATACCTGCAACAGAACTTCTGTGCCACAGCTATCATGGCCCAAAATTTCAAAGCAGCTCTAATTTACTGGGCAGGCTGCTTCACAGCACTCGCACTATGGGGGCTTAAGGCTGCCCGTCACCCCACACTCATCTATGCTTTCTTTGTGCTTCTCAGAAGACAAAAACATAAAAATCTATTCTAATCGGGTTTTTTCTGACCTATAGAGGAAACATCTGATGTACACTAAAGATGTACCTACCATACTTTTATCACATGCCACACGAAACAGCACTCGACCTGGCTACATACGCCTGGATGACAAAATACACTGGAGTTGCATGTTCTGTCTAATTATGTGCAGTACCATCTGCCATGGTGTTTCACCATACGTAACTATGCTTTCCCTACCAGTTTGAAATAGTAGATTGCCCTGGCACCCATTGCACAGGTACAGGTGATTGAGACCCACGAAGGAGGGTCTCCAGTGGGAATCTCCCCAGGAAGCCGATTACACTGGCAGGCTCCGAAGGCATTTCACACAGCCTGACAAGCTTGAGTTTTGTGCACGGTGCAACAGGCTTTTCCACCTAAGAAATATACTTAGTAGAGGGGTCAGCAACCACTTTTTTTACGAATTGTTATGTGCCCTAAGAAATTTATTCCAGCACAGTTTCCATCAGAAACATTCCAGCACATTCTACTGTTCCAGCCCAGTTTCTACCAGAAGTTCAAAACCACACAGTCAGTCCTCTGTGGAGAGGAACCTGGGTGTCCTGGTGGATGACAGGTTGACCATGAGCCAGCAGTGTGCCCTGGCTGCCAAGAAGGCCAATGGGATCCTGGGGTGCATTAATAAAGAGTGTGGCCAGTAGGTCGAGGGAGGTTCTCCTCCCCCTCTACTCTGCCCTAGTGAGGCCCCATCTGGAGTACTCTGTCCAGTTATGGGCTCCCCAGTTCAAGAAAGATGAAGATCTACTGGAGAGAGTCCAGCGGAGGGTTACAAGGATGATGAGGGGACTGGAGCATCTCTCCTATAAGGAAAGGCTGAGGGAGCTGAGTTTGTCTAGCCTGAAGAAGAGAAGGCTGAGAGCCGACCTCATAAAATCTTATAAATACCTGAAGGGTGGGTGTCAGGAGGATGGGGCCAAACTTTTTTCAGTGGTGCCCAGCGACAGGACAAGGGGCAATGGGCACAAATTGAAGCACAGGAAGTTCCATCTGAACATGAGGAAGAACTTCTTCCCTCTGAGGGTGATGGAGCACTGGAACAGGCTGCCCAGGGAGGCTGTGGAGTCTCCTCTAGAGATATTCAAGACCCGCCTGGACAAGGTCCTGCGCAGCCTGCTCTAGGTGACTCTGCTTCAGCAGGGGGGTTGGACTAGATGACCCACAGAGGTCCCTTCCAACCCCGAACATTCTGTAATTCCGTGAGATTTGTAACAGGATTGTTGGCTACATACTTTGTTTCCTTCTACGTGTGCATCTGTGTGTAAATCTGCAGATTGGGACAAAAACACGGACCGAGTTCTGTTTTCACATTAGTGCAAGCCCAGAGTAACTACTGACTTCATACATTTATTTGGTGTATACAAATGAGTAAATAAAAGAACATAAGCCAAAATAACTCTTGGATATATACAGATATAACTTTTTTAGGTCATGATTTTTAAACTCCTTAACAAATCAGAACAGTCATATATTTTTCATATGCAAATTGTATTCCAGGTTGTTTAGCATGCTTAGTTTAGGAGAAGTGGTGCATTTATATTTAATTATAAGATAAATTATCTTTGTTGCCTAAATACACTGCTTGAAAGATTTTTTTTTTGTTAGCAATATTGCCAAATCTTATTTTCATCTTCAGAGTTTTTACTGTTTTACTTAAAAATCCCAGATGCAATCACAATTCAGACTTTCACATGTGCTTCTGTACAAAACACAGCAATGACAAGTAACTCTAAAAAATGTAATACTTCTTCCAAAGCCAGAAAGGTCGTTTGGGCTGAGGTGCCCAGAATTACTGGATTTGGCTCACTAGAACAATTCCTTCTGCACGTAGCTACAACTTCCTCCCTCCTATTCCTCTTTTTCAGATACTTCTAGATATAAATAAGGGCAAGTGGGCTGCATGGATTATTCGCACAGCTTGCTCCCTGTCAAAACGTTTATGGAGAGACCACAGCTCTTCTCCGTTCACTTAACGAGAAATGGGCATGCTATGATACCTGCTCTGCTTGACTGATGTACGACGGATGAATGTCCGCTCACACAAAAGCAGCATGTGTGCTTGTAGGAGGGCAAGTCAGGACGGGAAGGACATGTAAGGGGCAGCACACAACCTCCGATCATGTGATGACATTTACAGCCATACAACTCAGGGAAACACCCGTACGTTACTCACCGATGAGCATGTCTGGGGATGAAGCCGTGTTTGGATATGTCACTTGAATAAAACAGACTTCCATTATCAGCTGATTTGACAGGAAATAACTACATTTTGGTCTGGTATGATTATATCTCAGTAATTCCCTGTGCTGTCTCACATCACGCACTAATCGGATCACCCCATCTCAAAATGAAAAGAGGATCTGACAAGCCAGATAGTCAAAGACAAAAAGAACAACCCACAATGCCAAACTGTTCCTGTATGAGAGAGCTGTAAAATAACTGTAAAATTATGAACGGCAAAACCCAAATTATTATACACGATTTCTCACAAAACAACAACTGCTTGAAATCTAAGGAACCAATCAAATACCAGGATTAAAATAAGTAAAATTAAAAAAAAAAAAAAGGAGTGGTCCACCTCCCTGCCAAGACTCAATGACACAGTGCAACTCAAACTCATTGCCATGGAAGACTGTGGGGGCCAGAGCTATAAACGGCCATAACAAAGGAATTTGGCAAACTTGGGGTGGGTGAGCATAGAACTGGATAATCAGCTTGCTGGGCGAGAGTCACCCTTGCTCAGCCCTAATCTGCAGCCTGATGGAAGCCGAAGTATAAAGCTGGAAAAAAGCATCACTCCACTTACAATGCAGTCCTTCAGTATTCACCACACAATCAGATGAAATACTAACCCAGACAGATTTCGGCATGGTGTTTCTTATGATTTTTCGCAATTGTAATCAGACCGAAGAGGATTTTGCCATGCCATACTATATGTGCCTGTACAAAGGCATGCTCTGTACAAAGCTATGCTGCTTGGAGGGTCAGATGCACCAAAGGAAGACCATCTACTCCAACCTCCTGCGTGCAATGGCCATTTTCATCTGTGCATCTCAGCACTGAATCGAATGTCTTAGAAACATAAAGGCTCTTACCTGAGAGCATCTAGACTTGACAGAATCACAGAATGGCAGGGGTTGGAAGGGACCTCTGTGGGTCATCTAGTCCAA
>Ga0065711_1039833_pt1 | contig 17465 bp, 11 predicted proteins | sample Hoacrofraction12_FD_59098 | JGI IMG/M metagenome (GOLD analysis project Ga0065711, IMG submission 59098) | Hoatzin crop microbial communities from Cojedes, Venezuela - Epithelial fraction 12 v2 (version 2) | ecosystem: Host-associated > Birds > Digestive system > Esophagus > Crop | place... | reverse complement strand
CCGCTCGCCCGGCCCCCTCCGCCCTCCCCCCGCCATGGCCCTCCGTTCCCTGCCTCGCCCCAGGGCTGCGGGCACCGCGCTCCTTCCCGCCGGAGCGTCGGGCGGGGGGGCCGCGGCGCTGCCCCGGTGCGCGTGTGCGCTGGGCGGGAGTGCGCGGTAGTCGGGGCCCGGCAGGTCGCTTGCGGAGCGGTATGGGAAGAGGTCGCGGCTGTGCGCTGCTCGGATCCGTTGTGCGCTGGTGGCCAGCGAGGAAGTGTGAGCGTTGGCTGTGGTCTGGTGGCCCAAAATGTTTGGGATCCTGTGTTCTAGCTAAATGGCTGCGAACACGTCTTTTCAAATAAAAAAGGAAAAAGGAGGGGCGTATGTCCTTGTATTCAGCAGCGGTGGAGAGCTGGAGAGGATTTTTCTTTCTTAATGGAAGGAGAAGGGTGATGATAATGTCATCTCAGGACTCTTGCTTTTTTCTGGATTATTCACCGTTTTCTTTTTCTGTGCTATCTGTTGATTAGTGTTGATATTTAACGAAGGCTGACAAGATGCAACACGTTTGGCACTCCTTATAGTTATGTAACTTATTCTAGTCATGGCATAATCTCAGTTCTTAATTGAACATAAAGGCTTTTATACCCCAGCCAGAGGTGGATTAATTACAGCTTCATATTTGGTAAGAAAAGCAAACTGTGTAGTTAGGGAAGGGAAAGAGACCAGATTATATTTCATGAATGGGGAATGTTACTAAAAATAAAATTTATTGTGATTAAGTGTAAAACTGATTTCTTAGCAGGAGGGACTTTTATAGGTGGAGCAAGCGATCCGTAGAGAATAATGCTGCCTTGCTACAGGAATAAAATAATGCATTGATCCTTCTGAATAGGAACTCTTTTTTTAATCCTCTTCATGAGGCTAACAAGCTGTCAAGGCCAGTGTAGCTATTTAATATATTTAATGTGCTTTATTTAATGTGTTTCAGCATTTTTTGAATGTTGTTGAGTTACAGAAGCAACAGAAAATACACCATTATGTATACTGGTAATGAAACTACGTCTGTTATAATTGTGTAGTGCAGCTAGTAAGAAGATTGATGCAGAACTAAAAGTGATTTTGAGGTGGGCATGAAAACTTCCAAAAGCGAAAAGAATGGACATATTAACCCCACACAAAATAGGAAAGGTTTAAAATACAGAATGGCTTAGAGCAAAAGAATTAGTTTTTCGTTGATTCTGTGTCACATCTAATCGCATGACAAACTTTGTGTAAGTGGATCTTCTTCTAGTGGGAATACATACTTGTAGTTTTGAACCAAAAGGGCATTTTAGCTCCATAGTACACAGCTTGACCTACCCTCTTAGAAGAGTTAGGTGTTCATGTTAAACCACGGTTTTGATAACAGTATGCCATTTAGGAGACCTAACAGAAAAACTGCAGTATGAAAGACCTAGTGGACTGTTATAAAAAATACCGCAAGAAGTCATACGCAGACCAAGCGTACTAAATAAGGACATGCATAGCAGAGTCTAAAGGCTGTCTTTTCAGCGTAGGCCACCCATGTAGCTTTTACTTGTTTATTCTTTGGAGTTAACAAACATGCATTTTCTACTGTTGTATTTCTAGAACATTGAGGGTGTTGATCAGCGTTATTTTAGAGACACTATTTTTGCATCAGTGTCCTGTGAGGAAACATCACATTTTATGTAGTTATTCGAAATATAAAAGGTACTATTTTGTTATTGTTTGAATGTAGAAAAAAACTCTCAACAAAATAAAACCTTTAAAGGTTTGACTTTGTAGTGTCAGATCCTGTTAATCATGTGAAGCTACAAAATTCATTAAAATACAAACCCATATCTGTGTGGTTTGTATTTTAACTGACTGTTGCACCAGTTGTATTAAACAAATTGAAGCTAAACCACCAGCTAAACCGGTATCTTCATCTCACCCTTTTTTAAATTGTTTTATGTTTTTATCCTTGTTTGTACCAGAGTACCCTAAAATGTTGCAAGTGTTGGTTCAGCTTCTTGGTTGCCAGCAAGCTCTTTACGCTCTTCACTCAGGGAATTCTTTCCTCTGGCCTGCAGCACGTGTTCTGACTCCACGTCAGAGCGGCCATTCCTCATCTAGTTGATCCTTCAGAACTGTATGAAGAGAAGGCTGGAGGCCATTGCCTTGCTGGGGAGTGAAGAGTACTTCATATTAGTCCCATTCCTCTTGATCCTGTAGTATTTCCAGAGGAAGGTTGTCACAATGAAACTTTTCTTGTTATATTTATTCTGCTCTAGAATCTCAGCAAGATGAAAGGGAAATCCAGACATGTTTTGCATTCGTCCTCATCCCATCTTTCCAAATACTGCTTGCCACCTTCTATATGACATTCAAGCCCAATCATTTAAATCTCAGCTGTGCATTGTTTCATACTGGAGTTGTACCTTGGAGTGATGTTTTTAGAAGAAGATAAATGTAAAGGCTGTGTTGAAAAGGCGCAACAAACGAAATGATTTCTTTATGTCGTTAAACACCAGTCGTGAGTCAGCTGAAAGAATATTCAATTTAGCCAAAAATAAAAATACAGAAAGGGTAGCAAGTAGACAAAGCAAATTAGGACGTTAGCAGAGCCTCAGAAGCTGAATTAAAATGCCATTTTTAAGTGACTATACTACTGGGTTTAGTAATCTGTTGTGTGTATCTCTACTCATATTCATCAATTTGTCCACCAGCTCTTAGATGAACTTGTTGCTCACCTGTTTAAAAATAAAAATAAATCTAGAAGTGGTTTTAACTGTTCTTTGTTTTCTTCCACCTTTGGTAATTTGACTGTTTTCTGTGTGAACTGTAAATATGTTTTAAATAATTCAGGACCTTCAATGGTTATCAAAGCACGTGTCTCCAGAGTAAATGAGATGCATGACTATTTTTTGGCAACTGCTTCACGTGTGTCTATCTCTTCACTGGCTTTAGAAGGGTGGAAGCCTACACTTTACGATTAGGTATGTGCATAAAGGCTCATTAGTTTATCAAAGCTTTTCAAGAAACTGTCTGATCCATATGCAAATTGCCTGTTTTTGTTTCCAGCAGCCTAATTAATATAACACAAAATTAAGTTCCTTGAGATTTACATAATAATTATGCTTCACATTGCACATGCAGAGTGCTGTTTATCAAAGTGTCTCTGTGGAGTTACAGATTGTTGCCTCACTGATGCTTACATTGTCATCTCCAGAGGACAGCTGCAGTTTGATTATAGTTGAAAATGCTAACATCTTGGTATGACTGAAAAGTGTAAGGTGTATTTTTAATAGCTATGAGTATTTAATGAAGTAAGAATTAAAATACTCTCCAAATTTGAGATTAAAAAAAAGTATCAATCTTTAGATTGTAGGAACTAACGTTCTGTTATGGACAGTGGATAAGGTGACTTTTTAAAAAAGGTTTCTGACAGCATGACCTGACTTTCAAAATGCTGACTGTATCAAAAGCTGCAAATACCAATACGTCAATTATGCTGGGTTATTTTCAAGAGTAGTAAGAGTTTTCATACAGAAGCTGGAACAGGCTGAAATTTTGAAGTTGTGACATCTGTTTGAGATGCATTTTAATGATCACATTTGTTCCTCTCAATTTCAGTGGAAATCCTGAGCAGGATTAGGCGGTTTGTACAAGCTTTTTCCCATATGGAAGTGCCGTGGTTTCGAATTCTCTATTACTGCCACTAACCATGTCTTTTTTTTGTAAAGAAGACACAAGTGACTTGCATAGAACATTTTCTAGGATTGATTGGAACAGAAGTCGTTATGAATGCCCTTCAGGATGTAAAAGTGCCATTACGCAGTAAAAGAAAAAATTTAAATGTGTGTTGTAAGTTTCTAAAGTTAGGTAGTAAGATTGATCTAATCAGCACAAGTATATTTGCTCCTGCAAGGGTCTGTTGTTGGTGTAAGGTGGCAGATAGCATGTTTATTGGGTGATAGCTAATTGTGGAATGCTAAATAGCTGTTGCAGCTGTATTCCTGCCTAAATACGTACTTCCTGATTTTTCCTAAATCATGTGGGCAGAAAATGGCTTCCACACTCCCAAATCTCCCGACTGAGGATATTCTTAGAACATCATTACGCGTTTTTATTTGTGTTGAATTTTACTGTGCAGACTCCTATATTTTGCAGTATGCGGTGCTAAACCATCTGTAGTGTCATGGATTTGGTAGTGATTGTAGAGAAATATTTTGTTTTCCTATTTTTCTAAAAGTGAAATAAAGTGTGTGTCTGTCCTGATTTCATCCAGTCAAATGGGTGCTCTGTGGCTGTTCCATAGACCACGAAGTGGCAGTCATACAGCCAAAGGGGTGGTTAAGGTATCTGATGGGCAGTTTTACAAGCTGTGAAAGTAGGGGATAAGTGAGATGAAACAGTCAATCTGTTTACATGTGTTGGAGCAGTCAGTGGTGTGGGTCTCCGTCACAGCAAGCCTGTATTAAACAAATGAGTTGTTAGGCAGCATGCTTTACAGGCATTTAACACTACACCCATCACTGGGAGTGGTGAAGTACTGGCACTTTCAAGACCGTACTTGGGTTAATAGCAAATCTCAACGTGTTTATTGGACAAGAAGGGGAATGTATCCACTGACTGTGACTCACTTGAGGCACCCAGTCATACCAGACCTTCAGCAGCCTCTTGCACATCTGTGATCTATGAAGTTCTCAGTCTTGCATGCTGCTGACATGGCTTCTTACTTTCCCACATCAGATTAGTTGATGTGAAATGGGTGTTGGCTGCCAAATTGCAATTGTCGTTTTGCACTGAGATTAATGGCAGACATGCTTTTGCCTGGCTTACCATGTACAGATGAGCTTTTGTAAGCCTCCTTCTATTTTAGTCTTGTGTTCTCAACACGTTGATGATCATTCCACGTTTGAAGCTTGGAGTCTGGTGGTGGACCCAGCTGTAGTAGACATAGGAAGTAGTAGTTCTGATGGTGAGCCTTCCTGAAAATCTGCCTTGTTATGCTAACGTAAAGGACTGCAAAAACATCTTTTCCATATTTATGCTTTAATTCAACGAAAACATTAAACTACCCTGTAATCAGACCAGGTGGAAAAAGTAGTTTTCCTAACTTTATGTGTCTTTACAGTATATTTCAGGAAAATAAGACCTTAGAATGCCAGAATGCAAGTTAGAAGTAGTAAAGTATCTGTGCTACAGTTTTGTGTGATCTATAGATTATATGTTGCCTTGCATTTCCTATTTTTGTGCTTGCCCTGGAAGCAGATTGCTGGAAAATGGTGGCTTTTCCAGATTTCCATTGTACCCGTTTGTTGCCAAGACCTAGTAGTGCTTTTGCACGCAACAAAAATTGTAGAGGGATATGTTGTGATGCATTTGAGGTTACCAAGCTTGGCACAGCTCAAGCAGTGTGTTGTGTGTCTTGCTGCTAAAACCAGAACAATGCATTTTGTAGCATATGTTCATTCCTTAAAGTGAATTTAGTAAGCTGTTCAGAATTTCCTGGAGCTCAAATACTTGTCTAGAAAGACCAAACTATAGTCATGTATTTGCAGTCATATCTGTGATTGAAACGTGCTGTAAAGCAGAGGGTGAATAGCAAATTAAAAAATTGTGATGTTAAAGGTGAATTTTTTCTGGAATTCTCAAACAGGTTTCTCTGGTGGGCTAGCTGCTTAAACCTGATGTTGGATGTAGCCAAAATCTTAATTTCTTTATGCCTAAGAGTTCCCTTTCATTCAAATGAAAACTGTATTTTCCCTACAGTTGGCATGTAGGTAAGCGTAGCTTTGTCAGGGAACAGCAAGGTCAGTAGCGGTGTAAAATTAGAGTTCTGGGTGGAGGAAATACTAGACATTCAGAGCAAATAGAAAGGCTTGTGAAAGCATCAGAATTGCCTAGGATTTAAGGAATAAAGTAACTGTCTTGACGTATATTCTGTGTAGGGAAAAGAACAGTAAAAACCTACAAAAATTTATCGAGAAGCTAGCAATTAAGATTGGTTAAGCTTTTTCTTTTGGATAGGAGGCTATACTTAGGAATGTATTTTTTTTTCCTATTTGTGTAGCAGTAGGTGTTTCTGAAATAGATTTGTCGAAGAATTAGCTCAGAGTTACTTTTTGATACTGAAAGCAGTGTCTGCAAGGGCTTACTGCTTCAACCAATGCAGTAAACTTACACTGTCTCCAAGTCACCAAAAAAACTGTCACCAAAACCCTACTCAGCTTGTGATGCTTTTTCTTAAAGGGCAAACTTTAATCTTACGGTTGGTTCTGTATGGCAATATTGTCTTGTTAATTTTTGGAACACTATATTTAAAAAATGTAGGCTTTTATGTTGGAAAATCACTATATGTTTGTTGTAGGTCCTTTTCAGATGTCACTGCTTTTCAGTAGAACTAGTGAACTTCAGGAAGTAGGAAGTGCACAATTCAGAAGCTGTTGCAAACAAGAAGTTTCAAACTCTGTTTCTAGCAGGGTGATAAACAGCAGTTTCTTCTCTTCAGATTGTTTGAGGGGGGGAACTGAAAAACTTTGAGTTGAAGTTCAAAAGTGGGCTTTCTTTTCCTGTGTTCCTGCAACATGTTTTGTTTTCTTATTTTAGTAAGATTTCCCTGGCTGCCAAGAAGACCATAAATATTTTCAGACTTAAAGTACGCTGTTTTAAAGTACTCTGATCCAGCCTGGCAAAAAGACGTAGCAGCATCCTTTAACATTTAACATTGGAGTTTTTTTTCCCCCCCTTTTTTTTTTTTTTGTTACAAAGGTAGTGGCAGCTTTGAAGAAAGACTATTTCTTGGTTGAAGTAACGCCAATAGTCAGTACTTCAAGTACTACAAAAGAAGAAAACCATTCACTGCCATTATGTGAGTAACACTGAATGGATTGGTTTTGATTCCTTTTAAATGATCTTTGTCTTGGTTTTTAGTTAAATTGCACATGCATTTGTTGCACATGTATTCATTCCTGTACCATTGCTCCTTTGCCACTAGTTGTGGTAGGTGATTGTCGTGCTCTCAGGCCCAGGCTGCAAAAACAACTGACATTACCTGTCTCGATGAGATTTCCATAGACTGTTTTTGGAGCATAATATACTTAAACCTGAACATGATTAAAAAAACCCAACAAACTGAAGCAAAAAAAAAGTCACCAGCATTTCAGAGTTTAGGACAATAGAACAGACCATAGTTTCCAAATAACTTGTCAGCTTTGTTGTGTGAACCCTGATAGACATAAGGCTGATGGTTTTACGTATTTATGGATCCACATTATCCAGCTAATGTTAGCTGTTCTGTGTCCTTGCAGGTGTTACCCCTCTCTAGTTTTGGGGAAAATGCTGTGTATTTTGTTCAGTCATATCTCTATTTTTTCAAAACTAGATCAGTGTTAACTGTCTGTAGCTTTTCAGTATCTTTGGTGCCAGCAATTGGCAGTAATCCACACTGTGTCAATCAGTGGTCAAAAAGAATGCCTTTGACTTGTAGTTCCCTTCTTATTCATCCAAAGCAGAACAGTGTTTTCAGACAACCCAATACATAGTAATTCCACCTTTTGATCAGGTCACCTGTATAATATTTTTAAAATAATCATAAAACTGATGTTTAATAATTTCTAGGGCTTAGGAAGTTTATGCAAGATGACAGAAAGTAATGTAAGATAAAGTTCATTTCTAGTGTTTTCTTGCGTGCCGTTTTTCTTTAGATGGGACTCGAACATTCGGTGACATCGGAGCAGTTGGCAGAGTTGGGAAAAAAATGACGTTTTCATGAACTTCTGTGAAGAATGCAAATGAGCAAAGTGTGAGCTTCAATGGTAAGCTTAACTTTGTATTGGGTCTGGCTGAGATGGAGTTAATTTTCCCCATGGAGCCCTCAGAATGCTGTGTTTTTTTTATTGGTAGCTGGAAAGGTGTTGATGACACACTAGTGTTTTGGTTACTGCAGAGCAGTGCTCCCACAACATCCAGGCTGTCTCTCCAACAGTCCCCCCTCACCAGTAGGCTGGGGGTGGACAAGATCTTGGGAGGGGACACAGCCAGGACAGCTGACACAAACTAAGGAAAGGGAAATTCCATACCATATGAGGTTGACTTAGCAGTAAAAGCTAGGAGAAAGGGGAAAGGGGGACGACATTTATTTACAGTGTTTGTCTTCTGGAGCCACTGCTACACATACTGAAGCCCTGCTTCCTGGGAAGTGGATAGACGTGGCCTGCTGATGGGGAGTAGAGAATAAATCTTTTGTTTTCCTTTGCTTCCGCATGTGGTCTTTGCTTTTGCTTTTATTACCTGCCTCGATCTTGAGCCACGAGTTTTTTCCATCTTATTTTCTTCCCCCCTGTCCTGCTGCAGAGGGGAGTGATAGAGTGGGTTGGTGGGTACCTGGTGTCCAGACAAGGTCAACTCACCATAAACTTTTTATTATCGCTAATGTCCTTCTTTACCTGTTTTTGAACACCTGTATTTATGAAGTTCTTGAGGTTTCCTGTTTGTTCTTGAGAATGTTTGGAATTTGTTTCTTTAGTTGCTTTTGAACTATTTTGGAAACTCGTTTAAACCTAAAAAACATGAATAATTAACACACTGTCTGACTTTTGATAACTTAGTATTCTGTGTCAGTATGTAAAATTACTTGGGGTTCTAGAGAGCTTAATTTTTGTAGTTCTTCAGTTTGCAGCATTCACTTGAACTGCATAACTGTCTGCTAAAAACTATGTCACAATTTATCATCAATCTTCTTTTTTTTTTTAGTAAAACACAAAGTGTAGCAGTGTGTCCAGCTTGTGGGAGGGCTTTTTAGGGGTGAGACTTTTTAATGAGACTATTTCTTTTAAGCACTAAATTTTCTAAGATGGATGAGACTTGAGGAAAGCTTTTTGTCTTACTGATTTTTAGATAAATAATGTCATTAACTTCTGAAATATTGCATGTCTTAATTTGACTTTATCAACCTTAGGTTTTAGTCAGTAAAACTACTCAAGTTTCTGCCCTTATATTTCAGCTTTTTTCCATGAAAACTCTTAGAGAAGATGGCTGATGTAAACCTGAAGGAAGCAGCACTAATAGTTGGTGTGGTGGCAGCCTGCTACTGGAACAGTCTCTTTTGTGGCTTTGTTTTTGATGATGTTTCAGCAATTTTGGACAATAAAGATTTGCATCCTTCTACACCGTTAAAAAATCTGTTTCAGAATGACTTCTGGGGCACTCCGATGTCTGAGGTAAACTGTTTGCGAAACACTTTGAGGCATTTAGGAAATGGGAAAAAACCTTGCAGAGAGTTTCTACACTTTTTTTCCTTAATGTGATTTTAACAGAATAGGTTGTTTCTGATGAGATTTGGTAGTTTTAGTGTTTTGTACTGTAAGATCAGGAATGGATGTCACTTATATTTTCACCTTGTTCAGTAAAAGAATTTGTAAGAAAATAAAGTCATATATCACGCTTCAAGGTGCTGTGTGTTACCTCATTCCAGTATCGAAATTGGACAACTGACCATTTTTCCCTTCTCCTCCTGCAAAAGCTAGACATTGACATACAAGGGTATTTATTTCTAATCACAGTCTGGAAGGAAAGATTAACACTATTAAACAAATTTAATGGATTCAATATGCATTCTCTAACCCCTTGCTTTGTAGTTTGAGTCACTGTGTTTATGTGAATTCAGAGTTTTTGATTTGTAGCCCATGTAGAGTGGCTATGTTTTTATCTGAAAAGCTGCATTGGCATTAAAGTTGTTGATAAACATTGTTGAATGGCAATGGCTAAAGGATTTACATATAGTTTAGACCATTGCTGAACAAATGAATAAAAATTCTCTGACGGTCACAGTTTTTTTGCCTGTCAAGGCATTCTGCCTTGTAATCTTCTATTTTCTAATGTCCATAACATACAGGTTAGCTCCTTGTGAGATACTGATTGCTAGCTCTACAAATAGATTTTGATACATAATTTTAATATAGCTCAGACTCTTTTTCAGGTGCGATCTAGTCCTGTAGTCATTGAGAGTAAGTGGATTCCGAAATTCACCCCAATAAAATTTCAAGCAGTATTTTTCAACATGCTTTTACTCCAGAGAAACCTTAACCATGTGGAGTGACAGGAAGCCATCTCATTCAGTGTTGATTTTGCACTGAAAATCACCTGAAAGTCAGGTTAATTTTAACTAAGTGAAGTCAGATTAATTTGATTTTTCACAGCTTTTAAAATATTTTTTCCTATTTTGTGTTTCTGTCTGTATGAGTAATTTGGCGCCCTGTCCCACCTCTACCCCGCCACCTCCCAGTTTTTTGTTAGATTTTATTCCTTTGTTTTATGGACATACTCAGCAAACTATCAACAGACTGCGGATTGACAAATGTATTTTGCAACAGGAAGATGGTGTTAAGTGTAGTTTTTAAAAGGGTTTATGGATGAAGTAACTGGCAACATAGACATATTGACTGGTAGACATACTGAAAATATGTAGATAATACATTTAGCTGAGCGCATCAAAATTTTATTTTATAAAATCCTGATCTAAAACGTGAAATAGAGTAATTAAAATACTTGAATAATACAGTAAAACCATGTGGAAGTAGGAGAAAACAGTCAGAATTAACTTCTTTGTTTAACATTTTAGTTTTAAATTGAGTTTTCATTTCATTCACTGGGTTTTGTGGGTTTTTTTTAGTAGTACTGATTTTCAGGTCTTTGTTTTTAAGGTAGATGCCTGAGAATAGAGAGGGGAATCACGTATGCATAGATTTTTAGAAAGCTATTTTGGAGTAAAAGTCCCTTTGTCAGTTGGTGGTGACTAATTGATTAATTTGCTTTCTTTTAGGAGAGGAGTCATAAATCTTACCGTCCTCTTACAGTTCTTACATTTCGCTTAAACTACTTGTTCAGCGAGTTAAATGCAGTTTCCTACCACTTCCTAAATCTGGTCTTTCACGTGGTGGTTTGTGTAGTCTTCCTCAAGGTCTGTAAGCTTTTTCTGGACAACAGGAGCAGCATGGTTGCATCCTTGCTCTTTGCAGTGCACCCGATACATACTGAAGCAGTAAGTATAGCTGTGACGTGCTTAATTTGTTCAGGCTGTGTTAGCCTTAAATTTCATGGGTTTTGTATCTGTTTATATATTGTAACTCCAAAAAGTGTGTGATTTTACTTGTACTTACTCTGCCCTTTGCAATGAGTGGTGAAGGTGACAAATTTTAATGCTCAGAGTTGTTTGGTAGTCTGTGCAGCAACTGAAAAATAATTAAGGAAACATTAATTTAATTATTAAATAACTTCAGTCTCTGCTATGAACATTGGCTTTTATGATGATGGCTACTTTAGCTTACATAGGTACTTGTGTTCTATGATGATTAATCCAGTATCATATTTTGCAAATGCTGTGAATACTGCTTAATTAATTTCCAGAATTGCTAAGCGCTCCTGTGTAGCTAATCACCAGGTCTGTTCTGTGCTCTTTCTTTTATCTCAATGTATCTATCTCCACAGGGCTTTTTCTAGGATTGGTATTGCTATGCTACATCCAGCTTAAGGCCATTCTGTTTGAACCTTCCATTTTTGAACACACCCGATACAAGAAAGAGAAAATACATTTCTTGCCTCTCGTATTTACCTTTCCTTTGATTCTGAAGGAGTTTTGCACTGCTATGGAAAGCATTATTTATACAAGCTGTCTGATTATATACCTTTTAATGGTCAACCAGGCTTGCATTGTTGTGGAGTAAAAGGAGTCTTGTGATCACTGTTCATTAGATTTGTTTCCATCAGAAACACTGATAAAGCAGATCTGTGGAATTCTCTGCTGTTACCTCTGCACCACTTAAATTTGCTTTCATAGATTCCAGTTGACACATGTCACAAAGCCATTCTCAGTCTCTTTTTTCTTATAGTATTAGCTGATTTTCAGAAAACTGAAAATGTTTAAACCTTTTGTTTTTTTGGAGGTGTTACCCTCCCCCCCTTTTTTTTTTTTAATGTGTTTTTTTGGAGGGAGGGGGTATGTCTTTTGATACTAAGAAAATGAGAAGGGTTTGCTCTTACCTTTTTTTGAGTAAAGATTTTGCATCTCTTGCTCTCTAAAGACACAATTCCCTGTCAGCAGCAATTCAGTACCCTGCATCTGTGTATTGTGAGCAAATCTTTATAGGAATTAAGTTCATGGGGTTTATAATTGGCTGCTATTTGAGCTACAAGTGTGTCCTTACTAGAAGTTAGTGGCATGTTTAAAAATGCAAAAGTTAAACACCTAAATTTTTTGCTTGCTTTTGTGCTCGAAAGCACAAACCCCCACTAAATCTTGGGTAAAATAGGGGTTAAAACAATAATTTGTTAATTTCATTTGTTTTTCTGTTTCTTTGAAAAAAGCATGCTTTAAATTTCAAAGTTTGGCTTTGTATCTTTGTGGTAAATGTGACAGTAGCTTTACAGGACCGTTAGCAAGTTGCTAGTGACTTACATAAGTGGTTCATGGCTTAGATCATCCTGCGCAATTTTACTACTTTCATTCCAAATACGATTCTTTGTCGTGCTTGAAATGTCATATTCTGTATGAGATGACAGTAGCACAGTTGCTTTTAGTACTGTGCAACAAAGTTAGCAGAAAGTATCATACAAATCCTACAGAACATTGTGTAATGAAAGCTTATTGTGTAAGGGAATGTATTACAAAGTTATGAAGTACGGTTATGAAGCAGTTTAGTAATACGTGTGTCATTTATGATACTAGCCACGTGAGGGCACTGTGAGACTGTAGGACTGGTGGAACTTGGTGCTGTACTTCGAACACTTAGAGGCTCTGAGATTTTAGTGCAATTGTAATTGAATTCCCCTGCTGTTGTACTTAGGTACTCAGTGAAGAATCAGTTAAGGGATTTTCTTCCTCTTCCCTCCACCTTCTGTTTTTGAGAAATAGTGCATTTTATCCTTTTAAGAGTTTGCATTAAGAATTCTGAATTCTGCCTAATATGCAACCAAGAGAATTCTTAGAGTTGGTTGTTTAGACTTGTACACATGTATAAAAGACAAAACAACTGGAAATTTCTGTACATGGAAAAGAGGAGGTAATAATGAGCTGTATTTTAGAACTGGTGACTTGGGTGCTAACTTACTCAAACTTTAATGAAAACTCCAAAACTGGTCTCATTCCCAGTTTGTATATTATTTGATGGTACCTTTTATATCTCTTATAAATGAAATGTACCTGATTTGAATTTCTTCAAATTAGTCTCCTACTTACTGCTCCCCTGCACCAGAGCTTGAAACAGCAGATGCAATACATAAATGTTTCCAACCTTTACCTATCTTAGGACAAACAGATTTTTCCTGGAAGAGTTAGCAGAGCAGAATAAATAGAAAATAATTTTCTGCTTGACTTCAGAGAGAAGCTAGGCTCTTGCAGTGGTAAGATACAATTTTCTGAGGAAGAATTTTTGAGCAAATGGGTTGAATAACAGCATCACAGTTTCATTTGTACTTGTCTTTAGAATTCCAGTTCAGTCTTTCTACCTGCTTCCCTACTGTTCTGGCTAGAGGCATGTTGACCACCTTTACAGCTACAGGATGTGAGCTAACCTTGTGAATGCTGGAATTCTCTGTCATAAGTCACCTTTGTGTCCAGAAATAGAATCTCTCTTTTGTTGTACCTGTGAAGGTACACCAGCACACTTGCTTTACTAATGATCTCTTTCAATTGATCCACAGACAAAGCTGTCTTTAATTTCTGTTCTAATACTGGACAGTTTTGAGATCCAGACCTGTAATCCTTGAAACATCTTAAGACATTCTGGAAACAAACACCTGTATGCTATCCAAAACATTAACGCAAAATCTGATGTCTTATCAGTTGTGAAACATGCTTTGTCTGTGCATGATTCAGTGAATTCTTTGGTAAACGTACACTGCTCCCAACGGAAGCGCCAGCGCATGATTTCAAATTCAGATGTGAATACCTTGTTTGCACTGTGACCTTGGATATTGAGTTACTTTCTCTTTTTATGCTGTGCTGGATCAGTCATGCTTGACCAAGAATGTACCTAGCAGCAAAAACTTCTAGCTGGGTCTGGATGACTGAAAGTCAGTTTTTAGCATCATCATAATTAAATAGTGAGCTATGAGGTTTTCTTAGCTAAATATGACCATCTGCCTCAGGATAGGCATGCCGTTTTTCGGCTTACTTGCAAAAATCTGGATGTAATCAGAGGCATTACAGAAGGACAGATGAGGAAGAAAGGCAATCCTAAATGGTAATGCGGTAACCATTAACATAGTGACCTGTCTTCTGTCTCTGGTTGTTGGTTGCACCTTAGGGTTTTTTGAAGAGAGCTCCTGAAATGGAAATTAATCTGTATTTCACTGGGAATTCCGAAACAACCTGTGCCCTATGGAATTTGGCACTTCTCCAAATTTTCATAAAATCCATTCCTCTCTGTCTTGCTACCAAAGGGGTCATTACCTGCAATTTTAATATTGCCAAGCAAATTATCGTTCATAAAATTGCCAGACCTGTAGTAAGTCCCAAGTGATTCTTTAATTCCATTGCAGAGCTTGCCCTCAATTTATTTGTAACTCTGGACTGGTCAGCTAAGAGCTGCCATAGCACCAGTCAAGGGAATGCTGCTTTCAGATTCAGATCTGTTCAGTCAGTCAGAAAAGGTGTGAACAAAAACAGCAACCTTGGTTTCTATATGCCACTGTCTGCAGGATGTATATGTACAACAGTCCTTGTCAGGCTTCACTTAAAGCTCCTGTGCATGAAAGCTATCTTCTTCCAAATATTATGAAGAAAGCAGTTTCTATCATGCCCAAATTCTGCTTCAAATGCTATTTGTGGCTGGTGTTACTAAAGATAGAAGAAAGTGCAGTATTTCTCACTTGTCTTGTTAATGGTGATACTTAGGGGTATATCAGCCACAGGTGGCCACTAGTCACCTGTACCATCCTGTTCTTGAATTCAGTACTGACTGAAGTGAAAGCAACCTTACTCTTCTTACCCTTTTTTTCTTGGTTTGCGTATCTTGTTTATCCATATCCTGGTAGTATATCAGTAATGCACTACTCTAGTACTAGAATAGTCACTGGAAGAATGATCTTGTTTTTTCTTCTTTTTCTTTTCAGGTAACTGGAGTTGTGGGCAGAGCAGAGCTTTTATCATCTATCTTTTTTCTAGCTGCTTTTTTGTCATACACAAAATCTAAAGGGCCAGATAATACCATAGGTAAATGATCAACGACTATGTACATAACTTAATTCCTGTATCAGTAATAATAGAGGTCTTAAAATGGTAATGTGGGTATATTGGTTATTCAGCAAGTGTGTACAAAAAAACCCTTCAGCCTCAAGATACCCATGTGATAGTACTTTCTATTATAAATTGCCTTTTTATTATTTTATTCAAGACTTAAGCACTTTTTCAGTTGTTTTGTAACACCTAGAGTAGGGAACTCTTGCACTGACTCTTATTACTGAAGTAAGTGGGAGTATGCTGAGACGCCTCAGTCAGTTGCAAGTACGCTGCAAAGTTTTAGTAGAGATGTAGGAGGCTTGCCTCTTTTACAAAGTCAAATTGACCTGAAAATTCATGCTCCCTATAAAACGTTCCATTTGAAGAAGTGTTCTGGTGAATTAATATTGGGTTTTTTGTTTTCGTATCATAGATGAGTCTTTTGCCTTCCATTTAGTTCTTTCAATTAAAGGGAGGCAGTTTTAAAACTGATACATATATATTATTTTCTACAGAGTAAAATTGGTAATCTTCCCTTTAATAACAAATGGCATACTGAATAATTTTATAGACATAACACGTTCAAACATGAAGAGCCAAAGTCTTCATTTTTTAAGTTAATTTAATAAATGTTTGTTGTAAGATGGAACATTTTCAGTAATGTTTTCTTTATTTGCAGTATGGACTCCAATTGCAGTGACTGTTTTTCTAGTAGCTGTTGCAACACTGTGTAAAGAACAAGGAATAACAGTGGTGGGGATATGCTGTGTCTATGAAGTATTTATTGCTCAAGGGGTAAGCTGTTGAAAAGTAAATGAGGTTTCTTCTCAGGAATTCTGTAATGAGACATTAAGTACATTGAAGTGTCATATTTCAGCAGTTACTTTTGCCAGTTCAGGTTAACTTCATAGTTCTGTTACATTTTCCAGATTTTTTTGACTCAACTAATGCTTAATGTACATGGTTCATGGTAAGGGAATCCCATGACTTTTAAGTTGTCCTTTACATGCCATACAGACATGTTACCAAATATACTCAATAAAGAGTTAATATGTCTTAGTGGAAACCTAAGGGTTTAGTTGACTGAGGTTTGCAAAGACTAGCATGTAACAGTCTTGATTAAAGTCTGGGGTGCATAAAGATGGGAGATTATTTGATTACTGTAGTAAAAATAGAAAACGTACTATATACAAATGCATTTCATCACATTCTGATGAATAACCAGACATTTTGGAGTAGTCTTATTTGAATCAGTAATATTCTTACAAAATTTGTTATTCTAACAATACCTTTAAATTGAATTTCTAATCTGGTAGGTTTCTTCTTAAGCATTGATAAGACTTTAAGTTAACAGTAAATTTTCTTTTGTTTAGAGATCAAGATGTTCCTGCAGTGAAATAATTCTTGGCTTTTTAATAGTCAAACCATATGCAATTTAAAAATGTGTGATTACATATTCTAAAAAAATGTTCTGTTTTACTGTTCCTTAATTACTGCAAGGAATATTTTGCAAAAACTGCACCAGTAAAAGCCAAAAGGTTGCCTGTCTTGGGGATACATATTCAAGGCGAAAACACCAAAATTACTTTTTTTTGTGCATGCAGAAATACATACGTTTTGAACTATTGTGTTTGCAAGTCTGGTGAATAAGCATATCATTTTCAAACTGGATTTCTGAGGAAATCAGCAGTGTGTGACCATACTTTTCAATCTACTCTTTCTTTCTTTTAGTACCTTTCAATCTGATCCTCAATGTCATGAAAGTTTAACAAGTATGTGTAAGTCAACTGAGTAGAAAAGATAAAATCCAAACTGAGGCTTCTTCTGAGGGCACAGGTGTAGCATGAACTAAGTTTGACCAGTTCTCAAAAACCTATCAATACATGTAGTTCACCTCACCAGTACATGTAAAGCAATAAATCATCCCCAACACAAGACATGAAGACATAGGAAGTGTACAAGGAAGAAATTAGGGTATGTAAGGGGGAACTGTGCAAGATCATAATGTTCATGAGGCAGGGAAAAGTGGGTTACTGCAGCAGAGGCATATAATAGAAATCCAGGGCTAATCTGGAAGTGAGTAGTATTTCTGCTGTTCTTAAGGAGTCTTGTTTATAGGATAAGGTTTCAGAGGGGCTGATAATTCTAAAAATCACAGAATCACAGAATAGTAGGGGTTGGAAGGGACCTCTGTGGGTCATCTAGTCCAAGCCTCCTGCCGAAGCAGGGTCACCTACAGCAAGCTGCACAGGACCTTGTC
>Ga0065711_1039832_pt1 | contig 17467 bp, 6 predicted proteins | sample Hoacrofraction12_FD_59098 | JGI IMG/M metagenome (GOLD analysis project Ga0065711, IMG submission 59098) | Hoatzin crop microbial communities from Cojedes, Venezuela - Epithelial fraction 12 v2 (version 2) | ecosystem: Host-associated > Birds > Digestive system > Esophagus > Crop | place... | reverse complement strand
TCCTGTACTCCTGAGGTACAGATGAATCAAGAACAATGTTACACATTCCCTATTACTTCATGCAGTAGGCTAGAATGTCAAATTTGGAGAAGGTAGAGTGCAGAAGAGGCAATGCTCTGGAAGCTGGGAGAACTGAAAGCAAAGGTTACTGCCGTGTCTTTAGGAGTAATCAGTTTCTGATCTTCGACATATGAGATTTGATGATTACTCCCAGTTTGGATCATCTGGTTGACCAGAAAGTGCTGCTGCAGATCTGTCATCTCTTGCGTGTTTTGTGGAAAGAGATCGTCCTGGCTTTCCTTAGGAGTGGAAATGTTTCCAGCCTGTCCTGAATTGTACCTTCTGCAGCTGCTACCTGCAGATTGTTACTGTGCATCGAATACGAGAGTCTTTCTGCAACTCAGAAACACAAGAGGGAAGCAAAATGTGTATGTAATAAAATGCTGGGTATGACTGCGAGCAGATTTCCAAGCAGGAAGGAGAAGGCAATGCAGTATTGATATTTGAAAGACTTCTGATTTTTTTAAAAGCTGAGGCGGGGGGCATACCTCAAACGGTTGTGTACAAACTTGTACTAAAACCCTTCAGAACTCACTTTGTTGGCTGATACCCATTAGACGTGGAAGTGCTCTGTTTATCAGTGCTGCATTCTGCTTAGTGGACCTCTTGTCTTCTCTGTTTGCAGCGCAGTGATGGGCCTTATGCACTCATATTAGTCCCGACAAGAGAGGTAGGTGGTCTTTTTCTTTCTGATTCTGTCTGAATCTGAGTGTTTGAACACTGATTTTTAGTGTACAGGCATGGGTTCACCAAGGGCCATCTTAGGAAACATTGTCCTTTTGCTCAGATCTTGCCCTCACAGAAAGAGTGTTTGCTCTCTGGACGCGTCTTGTCATTTTTGTTCAGTGCCGTACCAAAGTAAGAAAGAAGGAATCTCTTAAGGTTTCCTCATGCAGTCGGAAATAGTACTGAAGACTGGAGAAACTCTCTAGCTCAGTGAAGCTTGCCTCGCTCACACAGGGGCTGTAAGTAAAACCAATGAAATCAGCTTTGCAAATGTTTGGCTTTATACAGATGTTTCACTTTTAAAGCCCTCTTTTCAAATCTATAAGTGAGTGCTGAAGATGAGGCTTCCAAGAGTTGGTTTCTCCCCTGTACTCTCTTCTATTTGATTTATATTTGCAATTGCAAAGGCAATTTCAGAGGAGGGTATCAACTTTTTTTGTGTGTGTGTCAAATGATAATAACTTCCATGTGGAGAATTGACTGCAGATATCTAGTTTGGGGCACAATATTTTATGTAATCTGCAGTACAATATCTCAGCTCGGTTCTGTGAAAGGAGAAAGCTCTGAAGCTATTTAAATTTTTACAGTAGCAAACTTAGTGCCTCTCTAGGATGCTGTATGAATACTAAGCATGCAGGAAACTTCGTAAGCTTGTTTAAAGGGCTGCCATTGAGAGTACTTATGAAGATAATTTGTAATTACAGTTGGTATTACTTTCACTTTGTATTGAAATAAATGACCTTTCTTGAGAGCTTGGCAAGTAGTAGTATGTAGCGTGTGTAGTCAGAGCATTTAAAATAGTTTTACTCCCACAACTAAGCCCTGCTCACACACTCGTTCTGCGAAGCAGTCGGGGCGGCACTGTTGTCCTTCTCCATTGCCTACAGTGCCACAGCAGAAACCCAGCAGCTAAGTGCTTCCTACTAAGCAGGCCTGTAGGTTTGCAAGCTCGGTACGTACCGTCTCTGTCCTGCTGACTGAGAAACAGAGAGGTAGAAAGGTCCAGTGGTATGATCACTCCATGGGGCACGTGAGGAAGTAGTGTGGTTGGCCCTGACTGCCAGAAGATAACTAACTTCTGGGCTGCGTTTCCTTTTCCTAGTGACTTTCTTCCAGATATTGTGCCATTTTCCCTTTTTATTCTTCCAAAGGAGCAAAATCTTCTGTGGCTTTGGCTTGTTTTCTCCCTGAGGCATTCACAGAAGCCAGCAGAAGTCTCTGTTGTCCTGAGAGCTGGCTGTGGAGCTGAACCAATAGGCAGGGTTTTCAAGAGATCCAAATATCATAGAAGAAGGATTATGCAGGACAGTAAAATAATAAGTAGCTTCTGAAAGAAAAATTAAGGATGTATTGAGAATTCTAATTGTATGCATAATTAGATTAGCTTACAGATTTGTGAGCCCAAGGGGCTTGTATTCCATCTTTGTAGTTTACGGACATTTTCAGAGCTCACTTTCTTCTGTTGATTTCCATAGCTTGCGCTTCAAAGTTTTGATACAATGCAGAAACTACTTAAGGTAAGAATCCAGTGCTCTGTGTTCTTCTTATTCCTTGAGCCACTTGTTGTAAGATGCCAGGCAACTTCAGTTCCTGTTAATTCAGCTGGATGTTATAGGAAATCCAGCATCTGCAAGATGCATGGTCCTTAAAGATAAACCTGTTTGACTTTAAGTGCATGATTTCCCTGTGGCATGTTTTAAACTATTGCATGAACAATTAAGTGATTGATTATGGCACCTTAATTGCACATGTTTTCATAAACAAGCTTAGTTGATTTTTCAGAACACTTTGTTTTTAGAAGTACCTACCATAGTTTCAGTCTGAGCTGTGAATGGAAACTCACAATGACGAGTACTGTTTTACTGAAACTAGTACTAGACAGGTGGGTTTCAGATGGTGAGTAGGACTTGGTGAACTGCTTTGCCAGTTGCATGGCTGGAGAATTTAGAAGAATTTGAAAATCATTAAATGGTAGTGTTTTCTTTTTAATTGAGGCAGAGTATCTTACCATGGGGCTAGAAGGTATCCAAATCATTCATCTAATCCATATTCCCACTCCTTCTTCTGTTTTTTCCTTGAAATAATAAGGTACTTTCCAAGTCTTTTTTAGTGCTGGAATTACCAAGTAAGATTTTGTTGTGTCATGGTGAGGTTTGAAGTACTTCAGTCTTCTTCCGTAGTAATTAGAGGTTATTATGAGTGGACTTTTGATGTCCTTCAAAGGATGAAGTCTGGACTGACCCCCCTTTAATTTTTCTTTGTTACCTGTAATGAATAGTAAGCATCAAGTCCAGCATAAACTGCCATAGTGACCCAAAGCAGAAGATTCAGATTATGGTCTGACTGGACCTTGGAAGGGCTGGGTGACTGGAGGGTGTAATATGATTGTCTAATTACGGAGAGAAAAGGCTAGCTGAGCTGTTCCCGACACAGTTACTCTAATGCCAACTGCTGAGGTTACATTGCCTGGACCTTGCTTCGACATCTTCTTAATTTTAAACCTTAAAAAGAAACTCTTTTTGTAGAAACTTATTTTGTTTGAGCGTTTCTGGCAAGCAGTGACCCGTGCAAACTTAAGCCTATTTACCAGTCACGCATTTGTGCAATCCTTACAAGCTGTGCTCTGCTTCTGTCCTGCATTTCCTCCCGAGTGAGGCTGTGGCAGTACTGTGCTTTGATTATCTCCCCTGTAAATGTTGGGCAAGATTGGATTCAATAAAAGACTGGACTTGATTAAAGTACGTGGCAGAAACTCCTGCCAGTATCAATGAGGCTGACATTTAATGTTCACAGACGTGGTGAGTGCATGCATGTAGGTCTGTGTAGGTATATATAAACTTTGTAGGTCCTGTGTCTATCTTAAATTTTCGGTCCACAGGAAGATGTTGCTTAAAGGCAGGATGAAGAAACAGCATTGTAGCTTGTCTTTGAACATTTAGGCTACATGGGGAGAAGGAGAAGAAATATTATTATGTTATTGGAAGTGGTGTAAAAATGACTGCATTTCTGTCTTCCCAGATGATGTGGGAAGCAAGTTACATGGCTAAAACTAAAGGTGCCATTGATATGTAGCTGTGGGTGAGAGAGTGCATGTAGATTCTGTCTGTTAGATCACATCAGATGTGTGCTGCTGTCAGCCCCAGTCCTTTCTCTTTTTGCCAGGAAACATATTTTTTTGGATTAGGTTCTGCCTCTTTAGTAAGAAGAATCTATATCGGTCTTGGTTTTTCTTTCTGTAGCCATTTACCTGGATTGTGCCTGGAGTGTTAATGGGGGGAGAAAAGAGAAAATCAGAAAAAGCCAGGTAGGAAGCCAACTTCTTAAATTGTATTTTGGGTTCTTCTGCTCTACAGAGTTTTTATCTGTTACTCTTCTTTAGAGTGCTTTTCTTACTGGGAGAGAGGATTGTGAGTTTGGATCAAGCTGTGATCCCTCTGGATCTTATACAGACACAGTGGCTGGGTCAGCAGGAAGCAGTCACTTCCCCCAGTTGGATCTATTTCTAAAATGTTGATGAGCCTTCTGAGAAGATGATCTCTTGTGTCAGTATTTTTTTTTCCTCTTCTGACAAACACCTGTATTTGCTTACCACCGAGTGCTGTCTACAGTATTTGTTATGGGGGAAATTGCTTTCTGGAGAAGAGATTTCCTGGTGTTAAAAAATCTCTTTCTTTTCCCTTTTCAAGAATTGAATTGAATTGTAAGCTGGTAATCCAAAATGGAATTTTCATTTCTCTCTATATAAGCATACACAAAAGAAGTTTACTCTTGATAGTAAAAAAAGTACTGAATTAGAGAAGAAAACCTAGCTTGGGTGGTTTAGGATTTTTTTTTTTACTATTATTAATATTTTTTTCCACCCTGTCCGTATTGCTGAGTATGCCTCTGGGTATCAGTGATGATCAAGGATAAAATTTAGCTGTGTAAGAAGTTTCAGTTTTAATCAGTGAGAAAGTACCATCCCTGCTAATTTTACTATGCCCATATTTTTTTTCATAAAAATTCTCTAGGTTCCAGTTCCTCACTTTGGGTTCCTATTCCAGAGTTACTGCTAATCTGTAGGTTTTATTTTTTTTTTCTTTCCTTTTTTCTTGTTTGTTTTTTTTGTTCATTTGTGGGTTTTCTTTTAAACCTTAACAGATTACGTAAAGGGATAAATATCCTCATTTCAACTCCTGGTCGCCTGGTTGATCACATCAAGTCCACAGAATGTATTCATTTCCGTCGCACTCAGTGGCTGATTATTGATGAAGCAGACAGGTAAACTTCCAAGTGTTTAGATATGGAAAATAATTATTATATCCTCCGCATCATAATTTAAAAAAATATTAAAAAAAAAAAAGAGAGAGAGCGTGTGCACACGATCTTAAACCATTCATGCTCAGTGGCCTCATCCAAGCACCAGATGTCTGGGATTAGGAAGAAATGTCCCCTTTGGACAGATTACTGTGCAATTATTCATTGCCAAGATTCTCTCAGTGTCTTTTGACATGTCTGACCCTGGTGAAAGTTGAGTGTGGAACACCAAGCTGGCTAGATGGAACAAAGACCTGATCAGCTCTAACACTTCCCCTATTCCTAATCGGCTCATGTAGCATTATGGCTTTCTCCTCATTCCTTCCTACACCATCTTTCAGCACCTCTGCTGTTGTTGTAGGATCCTGGACTTGGGCTTTGAGAAGGATGTAGCTGTGATACTCAATGCTTTAAATGCCGGGAGAGAGACACGTCAGACTGTCCTGCTCTCAGCCACCCTCACAGAAGGTAGGTTATAGGCAGGTGGTGTCTCTTCTAGTTGAATAATTTACAGGCAACTGCAAAATAGTTGACTGAGTTGGATTATATTCCAGCCCAATCTGAAGCCCTTTGCAGAAGTAGAATAATGCCTGTTGATTTCTTTGGGCTTATGATACTTGTCCTTTGTTACTGGAATTTCTGTCAGTGTATGTACTTACATGGTTCTTACATACGTCTCACAAATTCCAGAGCAAAGTCACTGTGAACCTGGGAAGCACTGGTTGGTTTGTTTGCTTTCCAAATATAAAATTAAGGCAAAAAGCTGACAAAAGAACGGGACAGCTCTTGTGTGATCTGCTCAGTATCATACAAGAACTCAGTTGCTGAGGCAGGAATTGAGCTAGGCCTCATGACTCCTGCACTCTTGATAGAGTGAAGATCTGTTTGTTTTTTTGCCACACAGACAGTTAGGCAGCGTTTGGCTGTCCTGTTCTTTATCTGGTCAAGACATTTACGCAGTGTAAAATAGCACAGCTGGCTGAAGTAGGGTCTTGTGATACTTTTGGTGGAGTCCACAGCAACTAAGCCTGGCTAAGCCCCGAAAAGCCTGAGGTTTGTGGAGGTGTTCTGTCAGCGTCTGAGGCATGGCTCATTTGTTCCTTGCCCTTCACTGCTTTTCACTGGAATTGCGTTAGTTGTTTTTTTAACGTGAATCTATCATCGCCCTCCCAAGCAGTGTCCCAGACTGAACCTCGTGTATTTTTCATTTTCTGTGATTTAGGAGTAACACGGCTGGCTGATATCAGTTTGAATGATCCCATCAGCATTTCCATAGCAGATGAAATCCAGAAGGCACTCAAACCAGCATTGCAATTGGATAGTCAAGCCAGTAGTTCATCAGACTGCATGGAGCAGGAAAACTTTGCTGTTCCGGAGAAGCTCAAGCAGTATGTCATGATGGTCCCCAGCAAATTGAGGCTTGTCACGTTAGCAGCTTTTATCCTTGAGAAATGCAAGGTGAGACTGTTTACATTTATATTACTAAGTAGCCCCTTTGCCTTTTCTAACTCCTTTATCTATTACAATGTGAAGGATAGCGTGGGTTAGATCTAGGGCTTTGAAGTGCAGCTAATGTACAAGGAGCCATAAGAGAGCTGAGGTGCTGTTGTGTCTTTCATGCTGGCAGTGGGATACCTGTGCAGCATGCACTTGTACTTCTTTTGTGGGCTCACTATTTGGTGTCAAAAGCTCCGTAATCCTTTCCCAGATAATCATATCTGCAGAAGTGGAAGCCACCTAGATCTTATAATGTTCAGGGAATTGGGAGAGGCCTGTGGAAATGGTCATGTGCAATTTTCTTGGTTTTCTTGCAGTTTGAAAAACACCACAAGATGATCATCTTTTTCTCCAGCTGTGAGCAAGTGGAATTCCACTATGAGCTCCTTCTGAAGGTCCTTTCAGGAGGGCTAGAGTCAGAACAACCTGGGCGTTCATCTGTCTCCTCTTCATGCTTACAGTTTCTACGACTGCACGGCAACATGGAACAGGAAGTAAGCATTCTGAAAATGTCAGGATACACAGTTTTATTCCTTATTCCCTATGATTTATTACGTGGTTATTTTGGGGAGGAGAGCAGAAGAGAGGACAGAGAGTCATTTCACCTCTAGGGGCCTCACTCTTCCATCTGCTAATGAGAATAAGAATATTGTCCCACTTCTGGAAAATACCTTGGTAGCTATATCTGAAAAATACAGCTGAAGAGGCAAGAGGTGTTATTTCAGCAGGCTGAGGCAGCCGTTCTGTATTCCCAGTGGATGCACTTAAACCACTTATGTATCCATGGTTCTCTCTCATGCAGTCAAGACAGGCTTTTAATGCCAAAGGAAGACATCATCCAAGCCCCAAAATATTACTGCCCAAGAAGTGGCCCCCATTAGATAAGGCTGGAGCAGTGTGGCTTTGGTTTTGAAGAACAGTGAGTTGACAGACTGCTCTCTTCCCTGGGATGGAATAGTAGCAATATAACAGTGGTTACCCCAGAATAGGTCTGGTTTTTGGCTGGATAGGCCTAGATGATGAGATTGGAGCTTTCTACAGAGGCTGAGAGGCCAGGAGAAGAGGGTCAAATGAACTGTCACTGCAGCATTTCTCTCAGTAGCTGAGAACCTCACTTGAAAGCTCAGCCCCTGATCCTGCCCGTGGTCTGTGATGGAGAGAGTTACCACTCTACTCTGAGCTGCACAGCAGAGATGGTAAATGAATGGCGCTCTTCTGATGAAGCAAGAGGTGAAGAGCCACTGTTTTTCTCACTCATTCCCATCCTGTGGAGACCAGAAACATGTGCTTTGCTGTCCCTGCAGTCTGGCCTTTCCTCAGCCTGCCTGCCTGAGCGAGTGAGCAGGCCTGGTCTGGCCCAACTCTACCCTGACCAGCTGTTAAGCCAACAGAACACCACTAAGTAGCTGGCACCAGGGGAAGGGTTTTGCCTTTTTAGTACCCAGTGTGTAATTAGTGCTTGATGTCTTCAAATTAAGAGCATTAATGGAGCTAAATTGTGGATCCCATATGGTACTGCTGAGCACGGCTGCTGTCATTGTCAACAAGATACAGCGTGCTCTCTTCTTAAATTTTTGTCAGCAGAGGGTTTCGTGTGTCAGCAAGGCCCAAGTTTCCCTTCTTTCTTAGAACGGTACCTCTAGCTGGGAGCCAGGTATGTAAGATTTCTTCTATATCATCAACATAGCAGGACATTCACTTAACTCCTGGCTAGAACTCTGAGGAGGAAGGCTTGAAACATGGAAACAAGGATATTTTGGAAGGAGGAAGCGAAAGGGACAGGAAGGAAATGGGTATGGTGTTTCTGAGACCAGAGATGTTCTGAGCTCTGAAAAGGGAAAGAGTAAATGGGATCCGATCAAGGGAGTGTGAGCGTGCGGTTGTTCCCACGGCTAAGGAGAGGGAGTGTGAGTCGATAGGTGGTACTGGCAAGCAAAGACCGAATGCTACTGAGGCCTTCAGTTACTAGTGCTAGAGATTGTCTTGTGTGATAGCAGATATCGTTGATATGAGTTGGAGAATCAGTTTCTGTTGCTTTTATAAAGAAAAAACCACACCCCAAAGTAGTTAGTTAAAATAACTGGAGTTTGTTTAGGAAGGTTTTGGGACTGACAAAGCAAGAGGCTTGTGAAGGTAAGTGAGGAGCTGTGCTGGCACGTTCCTGCAAAGATGGCTGGCAGGGTGATTTGGGATCTGGGGGCGGCTGACAGCCCTGCCTGGGAGCCTGAGCTCGGGTTAGGAGTGGAGGCTGCAGGAATTCTGCTGGTGCAGACCAGCGAGGAGGACAAGGCTGAGGATCGCCTGCCTCTGACACTCGTGGGAGGGAATGGCCTCCATCCTGGTTTCAGCAGCCCCATTGGTGGCTCTTACCAGTACGAGGGCTTTTCTTGTGGGAAGGCCATGGGAGAGTGCCCTGCGAGCTCTGTGGCAGCTACCTGCAGGGCCCAGGAGCCCTGCCTCCTTGCCCTCTTGGGCAGGGGCTTCTGACCAAGGTTTCGTCTCTCCTGCCCTGTTCCTTAGAAGACTTACCCCACAACAGTTCACATGAGCAGCTGCGCAGCTGAGCATCCCCGATACTTAATAATTATGCAGTCAGTCCAGTGACAGTCTGCATGCCCCATTGGGCACATGATGAGGCTGATCTCTTGTGATGTGACTATATCGCTGTGTCAACAAAATGGGCTTATCCTGCTCGTTGTGTGACTGGACAGACGGCAGTTAAGATGTCCAGCTTTTTCTTGCATTCATAAAAGCCTGTGTTGCCCGTAAAGTATGCCAGTGCTTCTGTTGATGCTGCCTAATCTTTTGTGGACCCCCTCGTAAAACAACTGCTGCTTTTTGACATACACAGGCCATGCTTCTGTGCAAACCATGGAGCTGTGGGCTGCTTTGATTTGACCAAATGCATTCAGGCTTGCCCCAGACACTGTGCCTTCCTACCTGGGACCACATCTGTAAGCCATAGATTTTTTTTCTATTTGCAGGAAGAGTCTGGCTGGAACTCGTGAAGTCAATTCCTTTGCTTTTGAAGCTGTACGTGATGCAGTGAACGAGGCAGAGTTGTTAAATTATTACATTAGCTAATTTTCTTTGTTTGATTATGATGTGCAGAAGTACTCTCTTCATTTTTCTGTTTCAATTCTCTAGGAAAGAACAGAGGTCTTCCAGGAGTTCCTAAAATCCAAGACCGGCATCTTGCTTTGCACGGTAAGTAACTTAGAGTCCTTCGCAGCTCCATGCTAATGGGCCTGTCTGGTACCTAATGGTAGAACAGAGGATTTGGCACTGAGCTTTAGTTCCAGCTCACTGTCTGACCTTGAGGAAAGTCATCTCCTTTTTCTGCTTCTCACATGCTCAGTAAGGAGTGGTGCCCTCTTTGGAAGCTGTTATATGATCTTTTGCTGAAAGGTGCATATACAAAAAGAGTGTATGTCTTGTACAAGAGGCTTCTGAGTATTTTGCATGGTCTTATGTCTGGAAAAATTGGTTCATTTGAAACTGGAACCTTGCCCTCTGCATGCAGTCGGTAGAACGCAATCCTAATTTGTAGTATGCCCCATAACTGCCAGGTAAATTGGATGTAATGTGATATTTCCCATCTTAATGACTACCCCAAGGTTAAAAACAAAAACCTGCAGGGATGGAAGGGAAGCCCGACCAGAGAATGGTGTCATTAGAAATGCACATGCTCTGCTGCTCTCCATGCTTTGCCCTTCAAGCTTCCTTCAGGGGTGCTGAGGGAGAAACTCTTGTCCTCTACTGAAGTTTGCTGGCACCCTTGTGTTGTGGTGGCACCTTCCGCTTCTCGTTTCTGACCTGTCGGTGCCACAGCTAGCCTGCTGCAGTGGTGCAGAAGGCTGCACGATTTGCTCTCTAATAGTGGCAGCTGTTGATCTGAAAATGTGTGAATCTTGGCGATTTCTACCCACTGCAAACTTGTAAATTACAGCGATCGGGAGTAATTAGAGCTGAGAAACCCTCTCCAGCTCTGAAATGACTCCTGTTCTTGCAGCACATTATTCTTAAAGGAAACTAGTTGCAGTTTTTTTCAGAGGGAGGGCTGAATTTTTTTAGATTTTTATACCTGCAGTTGAAACTAGGACTGCCATGTGTATAGGAGTGTTTGATTTAGCGTTGCCAGATTATATATTGTATCACCTGTAAAATTGTACTTGTTACGTGCTAGTCTTGGTCCTGCTTGTGGGTGCAGCCTTTCAATGGTTTGATCAAGGTCAAAATGCGTCTTTGCAATGCATAAGTGTAACTATAACTTAGTTTCCGTGTATACAGAGGTAATACTTAAGTGTCTCGCCTGAGGAGGATAGCAAAGCTTAAATCATTCAGTGGTGTAAATTAAATGTTTTGAAGATAAAAAATGTTTGGTAAATTCTAAATAATGAATAGCTAAGCTTTGTTATCCTTCACGCAGATGCTGTCGATAACTGAGAAATTTCAGGGACGCATCTTGTTACTGAAAGTTCAGTTTAAGGAGTTTGGAAAGACAACAAATGATCAATTTTAGACAAAGTGAAAGCAGAATTATTGCAACCACTGGGATATCAGTTCCTGGGTGAGACCGTTCAAAGGGGAAATGCAGGCTGTGGCTGGAAAAATCTGCCAGGAAACGCACAGCTGTTTGACAAGGTAGGAAGAAGAATAAGTTGAATAAAGAAATCCCAGTGGAGGGGATCCCCCTCTTGAGACGCTGGAGTGATTCCTGCCATGCTAGAGACTCCGTGCAAGTGGATGTGGAATTGTGATGACAAGGCAAGTAGCAGCATGTCAGCTGAGCAGTGATGGTTGTGTGTTTGCTCCTGACCTGTCATAAATGGGAGGTAGTGTGAATTAACCTAGATTGCCATGAAGAGGGTAGTGTGAGGTAATGCGTTTATCGTAACCCTCCTTCATTTCAGTCTAAGCTACTTTGCATTTACTGCAAGGCAGGGATGCAAATCCTGACGGTTACGGTTACTGTGGCTCAGCTGGCACATGGTTAGCACGTTAAGCACAGTAAGTTGTGTGTCTGAGTCCAAAATCTCTCTGTGCTTCAGCTCCCCATCTGTAAAATGGGGATAGTGGCACTGTTCTATCTTACAGAGATGTTGGGAGGACAAATGCATTGAAACCAGGAGGTGGCCTGTTACCACAGTAATGGGGACCATATGGACACCTTAATATAGAGATACACTTTGCGCTAGTCCCACATTACAGGTGCCTCCCCAGCGCAGATGTCCAAAGGGCAGCCAGGCACTGTGACCACCTCCTGCCTCCGAGGGCATTGCTTTTTCTGACACTTTTCTTCCTATCAGCAAAAATGTTTTGCAGAAAGATGGTGCTGTTCTTTTCACTGCGAAATCACGTTTTGTGCCCACAAAATTTTGAAACCTGGCTCACAAAAGAGCGACACAAATAATGTTGCTGTCCTTCCCTTGTCCCTTATGCCATGTTCTCCACCCATCTTTCCGCTCTAGTAGGCAATGAGACCTGCTGTTCCTTTTATTAATTTGCTCTATGTCATATGTATATTAATATATTCCATAAAATATTTTTGCCAGACAGTATAAGCTGGCAGACAACAAAATAAAGAAGGGCCATGTATCTCAGAGGGTCTCATCCAGATTTATTTCTCTCTCCTTCACTGAAGTTCTTTGCGGCTTCCTTTGGGATGTGCCTTTTAAACAAGTTCATCTCTTCCAGGGAGAGAGGAGAGATCATTTGGAGATTGTTTGCTGTTTACTCAGTCACGCTAACTCATCTTGCCAGTTTTCTGGCGGCCCCAGCCAAGAGCTTTCGCCTCTGACAGCTTCTGTGCTCTCTCCTTCCTCCTCTGATTACGCAGCCCAATCTGTCACCCTGCCGACGGGGGTCTCTACCCTGCTGATGGCTTTCCACACTCGGCAGTAATGACTTTTGGCAGGCCGGGAAGGCGCGAGAGCTTCTTCCCCAGCTTGGAGAGCCGTTAGGCCCTCTCTGCCTGTTAGCTAAAGCACTTTGTGAGGTTCTTTGGTAAATAAATGAGTCATTTTAATCCAACTGACAGCCTGGCACCTGAGCAAGCTGCCTTCCATCTGTACTTCTAGGCCTCATGTAGGCAGCCAATTGTCAAGCTCAAGGCCTTCAAGACCTCACCATTGAGTGTCTTTCAAAAGCAACTTTAGCAATTTCCTTTGCCCTAATTAGATTGTGTGAGAGGGACTGAGCAAACCGAGGCCCTTGCAAAACTTCTGTGGCTGTGGTGGTTCTGATCTTCTGCAGCGACAAGCCTCGCTTTCAGTGTGGCCTTTTTGCCCTCCATTCCCTTGCCCCCACCACTGCGAAAACAGGCTGGTAACCTGAGTTGTTAGAAGCAGAAATTTCAGTATTTCTAAGGGTCCTTAGGTGGATTGTACCTTGATACTGTGCCATTCTGCAGGTTGCAGTTGGGATCAGGGCAGGAACACGGTTAAGGCTTCAGAGAATGGCGTTTGTTTGGCATCTGGGTTTTCTTTAAAATTGCACTGGTGTAGATTATTTCCCCTTGCTCCTGTGAGACGGGTCGCTTAATTCTCCCTTCCACTGCCCATTGAAAGGAATCAGCAGTGACCTGCTGAGGTGTCATATTCTTGATTTCCCTGTTATTAAGGAGTGGTGGTGTGAGGTCATGCATGGAAAGGGGAATGCTGTCTGAGGCAGTGGAAATGAAGGAACGGTGCATTGGAAGTCTATGGGGCTTCTCGAAAGCACTGGCAGCAGGTTGGTGCTTCTGTGTATGGAATAAATGTAGTGCTAGTAAAACTGGATAATTGTTGCTTGAGTTGTATTCTCTTTCCTGGTAAGGTGACCCACAAGTATTTTTCTAAAGATCTGAGAAGCAAGAAGCTCATGGGCTCTGCCAGCGGAGGAAAGCCAATCAACTCAAACTTTTTATCCTAGTTCTGCCTTGCTGCTGGCTACTAGGGTCTCTGAGGAAGAGGAGCTACAGGAGACGCAGGTGGACTGATACTGAGGAATCTTTGAGAGTTTGCAAAACACTCCAATTACCAGTAAATCCCAAGACAGTTCTGAAAGAAAGCCAAGTTAAACCCCGGGAGAATAGCTGCTGAGATGTGTCAGTAACAGCTGAGTGGAGCTGGTGGCATTGTGAAAGCAATAGTGAATACAAGGCTGATGATGGGAGAGAGTCTCCTCCTAACACATTGTCCCTGGCTAATTATTAGGCTTTCGGTTAACCTTTTCAACTTTCCTGCTTGCTTTGGCAAATGCACATGAGAACAATACTGTCTGCGGCAGTAGTTTCCCAGCCAGAGGTGTTGAGAAAAGGTGTCTTAGAAGAGGAGGGAAAGAATCCAGATAGATGAGAGGGATGGCTCCTGCCCCTGCCGTCTGCTTCTCCGCATGTCAGAGGTGTCTACTCCTGACCGCAGGAACGGCTTAGCTATCTGTTTACCAGTTATTGCAGATAATTTATCTATTATCTGTTACTACTGGGTAAACTGACCCCGGCCCAAGGTCAGAGCCCTGTCATCGAACGCAGCCTTTCCTAGACTGCTGTGTGGGAGAGAGAGCACAGTATAGGAAAAGACCAAAGACTTGTCAGCACGGTAGTGTGTAACAGAGCCAGCCAGATCGGAATCAGACGTCAGCACTCCTGTCTGATCGTGCTGTAGAGTTTATAATCTTGTTATCCTGGTAACTGCTGTACACGTTCCCCAACTTCTCTTGATTTATTTTCTCCAACCTCCTTTAAATGGCTTTTTGTACATCTGTTCGTTCTGACTCTGGGAACAAGTCATTTCTTAATGAGCGTGTTGGAGCGAAAGTGTGTGTTATTTCAGAGTGGGCGCTGTGGAAAGTGTCTCCTCTTTAACTGCAGTTGGAGCCACAAAGCAACCTGGCTAGTGCTTATGGGAAGGCCTTTGCTGCCAAAACATCAGCTTCCCAGCCTTTTAACGTGTGTGGGAGTTGCATGAAAACACTTCAGTGGGTGGCTGACACATTTTTAGTACATTAAGCTCCTGCTTACGTTCTTAATATATTCTATTTTGCAACTAGCTAAAAGATACATGTGTTCCAAAACATTTCCTAACAGTTAAATCTGCACACCTGCTCTGCTATTGCGCGTGGTGAATGTAAAATCCAAGGAGTATGTGAGGACATTACTAATGAACAGAAAATCAAGAAAGGAGATTGAAATGTGTTTGCATTCTCTCTCTGTTTTGAACAGTATTTAAACTCTCTCTTCTCTTTGAAAGGGTGTGTTTTTTGAGCTATACTGGCTGTGGATAACTAAAGGGTCTCATTCAAGTCCTTCTCCAAGTTGATGGGTTTTCTCGCCAGCTGGCACATCAAATAACACTCCTGACAGCATCTTGAGACTCTATTCTTCGGGGCTGAGCGTCGTTTCTCCAAATCAAAGCCAGACTGGTGAAAATCTAAGGGATAGCTGCAGTCCCCTCTCGTTGAGCTGTACTCCAGCTTCCTGCAGATTCTGCTAAATTGTTTGTTGGCCTTTTATCATAGGACCAGGTGACCTGCAAGTCTTCTGCTCCTCAGCTTCAGACCATCACCTAGGAAACCACTAGTTATTTGTAGATGGAGATCAGTGCATATTTGGACGTGCCATGCAAGGCCTAGGATCCTTGGCCATTTTCCTTTTCATCGTAAGCAGCCTGGTTTTAGTGGAGAAAGATGTGCTCAGAAGTAGTGTTGCCTTCCAGAGATTTGGTTCTGCCTCTCTCACTGTTTGGGTGGTAGGTGCCTACAAGCAGATCTGTCTTTATCAATGAAACGGACTGAAGAACCGAAGGTGTCACTGCCATGAAGACATGATGCTCTCAGATACAGCGTAAAGGGACACGGCAGACTGCTGTAATTCAACACCGCTCTCCTGAAATAGGCGGTTTTATATCCTCCAGGCTTTGGGCCATAGTAGTGGATTATTTTTTATTGCATTAGTCTGTTAACAGTATTCCTTGCATTTTAAACCCTCAGCATTATTTCTGACCTTCAGTCCATCTCTCCCCAGACTAGGCACATGAAATTCTTACTTCCATGGCCAGTTGTTTCCTGGCATAATTGCCATCCCAGAAGAGTTCTTACTTTGCTGATATCTCCAAAGCATTTTTACTAAAGTAATTTCCTTATTAATTTTAAAGGATGTTGCAGCACGTGGACTAGACCTGCCTCAAGTTACGTGGATCGTACAGGTAGGTTTGCTGTGTATGTATATGCGTACGTATGTATGAAGTGCAGTCTTGCTCAGATGAAATCCCTTTCCAGTCCAGACCCTCTTTCTGCGGTTTGCTGGTCTTTGTACCGGTGCCTATAGGTGTGGGAGACCCATGTGTTCCTGACTGCAGGACTGGGACTCAGGGTTTTGCTAAGATGCAGCATTGCTGTCATACCTTTGGTTCTGACAGTCTGTTTTCCTCTTCAGTAACCCCAGTGCTATCAGCTGTGTAATAATATTCCGCTGGCTGGGAGGAAACACCCTCCGTTTTTCCCCGCAGGAGGCCACTCTTGTGACGTACTGGCCATCTCGCTTGCAGTTCTGTGTTTCTACTTTTCTGAGCTTGCTGGGGAGGCAGTTCCATGAGGAGTTTGAGTGCAATCCTAATGTTAAGCACTGAGTAGCCCAATAGTGTCTGTGCAATAACTGAATGTTTCAAGTGAGGCTTTGCTGGGTTGGGACTGGGTAGCTGTAAGCATTCAGCTTTCAGTAGAGCTGCATCGTTCAGATTTTCCCTGAAAAGAAAAAGCAACAGCACTGCTGCATTGCTGTTGACAGAAATATTGTCTTTGAAAAAAGTAGAAACTAAGGGAGATGGATTGAACATTAAAAATAGCAGCCTGTTGTTTCAAATAGGGAGCTGGGGGCATGAAGCAGATTTCATTTTTATAAAAGATTTATAATTAAAAAAAGATTCATTGAATTGAGGAAAAACTGATCCAGATTCTCATGTATCGAGTGACACCTGGCTAAAAAGAACAGGGCTCAGAGCCTCAATAAAGCCTTTTAATTTCTACCTTATCCCTTCAGGTAACAAATTTGGTTTTAATTTTGTGTTTTTAAAAAAGAAAGATTGTGTAGCAGCTAGCTAGTTGGAGAAGGCTGGGGAAGCGACGTCTTTAATTCCCAGATCTGTATATTAATGTAATTTAACCAAAGGTATAGTTGCCAGTGTTAGAACACAGTGCAAATTACCTAAAGCCCTGGGAGACTTCTGTGTGTCCAGAAGGCGAAATCTCAGCTGTCCTGAGAGCAGTGTCCAAGAGCAAGGACCTGCAGGGAGCAATTAGATTGCTCACAGCATCTTACTCACACCTCTAGCCAGTAGAAACTTTGCCAGAGGGCACAGGTATAAACACTAGAGTGGGCTTTGGTTGTTGGGTTTTTTCCAGTTAAACTGCTGAGGGCTCATTTCTGAGCAGTATCTCTGTGCATGTTCATTTTTACAGGAAGGAGGGGAGGGGGGGAAGAATAGGGGGAGGTTAAAGGGAGGGAAGTATGTCACCCTGTGTCAGATCTTGCAAATGGCTGGGAAGTTTTGATTCCCAGTGAAGTAAATGGGAGGCACTGCTGTATTAGAGGGTCTTTAAGCAACATTTTTGTAGTGCCTGATAGTTGTACATGGGAAGACGATTGCTACTTGTACCATATACTGCTGAAAGCTCTTACTCCCTCATCTCTCTTGGATTTCTTCTAACCAATATCCAGCTATGATTTGCTTTAATCAAAACAAAGCAATTTAGCCCATCTCCAAATATGAATCCACTGTCTTCTATTTTATGGCTTTTCTCCCAAATGCAGAGGAGGCAGCTTCCCGCTCTGTGTGGGCAGCCCTGGGGGTTGTTTGGTTTGAAGTCTTAGTGAGATTTTTTTGGTGGTTTTTTTTTTTTTTTTTTTTTT
>Ga0065711_1039831_pt1 | contig 17467 bp, 13 predicted proteins | sample Hoacrofraction12_FD_59098 | JGI IMG/M metagenome (GOLD analysis project Ga0065711, IMG submission 59098) | Hoatzin crop microbial communities from Cojedes, Venezuela - Epithelial fraction 12 v2 (version 2) | ecosystem: Host-associated > Birds > Digestive system > Esophagus > Crop | place... | reverse complement strand
ACATACAATTCCTCAGAGCAGACCAAAAGGTCTTCATTGGCAGGACCGTATCCTTTTGATATTTTCATGAGGTGCTTATGCATTAAATGTGGAGAAAAATAATGGTCCAGAATATAAAGGGAGCCAGAGGCAGCAGACACTTCCCAGCTTGCATATTTTCCATGTGCATCTCATGGCCTGGCTACCAGAGCGAGCTTCTGGGGCGAATATGGCTCCTTGGGATCTTGTTCCCTCTGGTTCGAGCCAGGGCCCCTGGGCTTGACCAAGGTGTGTAGGGAGAAGGGGCCACCTCCGCTCTCCTCTCCCTTGTCACAGGGCAGGAGGGAAATGCCTGAGGACCCAGCTCCCAATTCCAGCTTTGCAAAGGAGCTGGAGATCAATCTGTGGGACAGCAGGAGATGGACACCTTGCCAAAGACACAGACCCGAGAATAAATCCTTACCGATGTCTGTGGGCTTTCTTGGTTTCTTGCCCTTTTTCTCAGCCTGTTGATAAGACGGACGACTTTGTACACTTTGGGGGGGGCTCCAGGATCCTCAAGGAGCAAGAGACTTTCGAGGGCAGATGCAATCAACTTGCCATCCACCAACCAAGTAAACACCTAGGGAGAGTGAGGGTTAGACATCTCACAGATGGGCAATTTTTCCCTTTATCATAAATATTTTTCTTTTCATTTCTAGGATCTTTCCTACAGCACTATGCTTTGGCAGATCTCAGCTTTACTTCCCCAAGCCATAGGTATGGCTGCGTACTAAAGCAAGGAGGCGAGGCAGGGTGTCCTTGGAGGACAGGGATGTGCCTACAGTCACAGCCGTGGTGACCTGGGCAATGCCCTGGAGAATCAGCTGTATCAAGAAGCTGGGCGTTAATGCATACAAAATTAATGGGCAAGGGAATATTTTTTAATCCTCAATTTATAACTACAGAATGCCTTTAAATGAGTGGGTTTCCCTTCAATACTGTTCCCGGGAAAGAGCCAAGTGAACTCAGCCCCTTGGAAAGAGGGGATAACACTGATGAACATCTGATCTCACATAGGAACAGGATAAAAAAATTAATTCTTTTTCCAATGGAGCAAACAATGAACTGTAAAGATCATAAAATAAGCTGCAGATGATCAAACCTGGAATATTTCACATTATATATAAGGAGACGAGGTTTGCTAAAGGATTTAAACTTTCCTCGGTACTCTGTCCTACCTACTCACTTTCTCTATTTATTTCCTTTGGATTTCATAATCTCGATAATTTCCTATTTTGGATGCAAAGAAACAAGTAATAGTCACTTAGGGAAAAATGTATCAAACGTAAGAGAGGATTTTTTTTCACTTCTGCTGCTTAATAACTTTAGGAATGTGGGTCAAACTATTTCTTTCTCTACTTCTATTACATTAGTGACACATGTAGATTTTAAAGAGCTCCATTTGCCATGTTTCCCAGAATCTTCTTAAATGGCATTGAACTTAAGGCAAGCTTTTTTGGGACACCCCCTAGCAGTGTTGTATACGGCCTTGCATGGGATTAGATCATGCTTTGAAAAGCTCTTGGAGACCCTTGAGCCAGAAGAATCCCACAAATCTGAGGCATCACCAGCCAGTCATCCCTCCTAACCCCATGGCCAGCAAGGGTTTTGGCCCCCTGAAATTTAATTAAACCTAGTTCAGAGAAAACCATTGAGCATCTGATAAGCAGCATGTGTGAAGGAAGGGGACAGCAGGAACTTGCAGAAAGGCAGCAAAAGACAAAAAAATTTCGCACCAGTTAAAGACAGTCGGAGAGCATGTGCAGAGGGTGCAAAGGGTATCCCAGAGATACTATACTGGCACACCAGGCACCCAAGGGTGCTGAGCAGGATGGGATCAAGCCATGGGCTGCCTCACCTCAGCAAGAGTCCTTTAAAAGCAGGCTTAAAGATCACATACATAGGATTAAATCCTACCCTTGTAAGAAATAGCTCCTTCTCTCTCCTTATTTCAATCCGTAGAGAGCTTTTTCTATCAGAAATACGTCCTGATCCTCAGTATCTGCTAGCCAGAAGGATGCTGTTGGGCTAAAGGAAGAGCTCGAATTAAGCCCAGCTCCCAGTCTAAGCCAAGCCCTGGTGCAGAGCCCCTGCATCCACCGTGTGCCTCTGCTCAGCCTAACTCCTGCCTTCCCCCCACCCCAGCCCCCCATCAGCACCCACTGCCCACCGCAAACTCTCTCTGCAGATAAAAAGGGAACTGCTCTTGCTTTGCTCCTCCCAACAAATCTTTATGAGCAGTGGCAGAAGGAGAGCTGCAGGGGAACCCTCACTGACTGCCTTCAAAGCAAAAATTACAGTTATTGAGTAATTCAGTAACTCTTGGTCTGATCCCTGAGAAATGAGATCTGGCCAACTCCTTCCATGGTGGCAACGTGATGTTAACGAAAGAATCATATCAACAGCTCTCGGGTTGTCTCCGTATTTACACTAGAAGCTGGCGATAGATGCAATTACAGTAGATTAACTTTGGCATAGTTTCAGCATGAAAACAATATGCCAGGGCCAAATTTTATTCCAAGTATAATGTATCTCTTGCCCTGCCTAAGTTTCTGTTTATTTTGTTTGGATTGACAAACTTTAATTCAAGGAATGTAATTACAACTTATCTTGCCACCAGGTTTTTTCAGGACTATATTATTCATTCATAGGGAAAGTAAGTTTACTTCTCGTGGACTTTAAATATGAAGGTTAATTTTCTTTGAGCTAAAGGACTTTGGTTTTGACTTGATTTCTATGCATCTGGGGCAACCAGCACAGCTGTGAAAACATAATTGCTCTTAGAAATTTAGGACCGCTCATCCTCATTTTCAAAATTGCTCGCTCTTTTGTGTGCTTTCCTAATTTCGGCTCTCTGAAGTGGCCGCTGATTAGCTACCACAGGTGCAATCCTTCTGGACTGCTCGCTACCTCCAACTCGAACATTTCCAACTACATTCTGCATCGCAGAGAACAGCCTAATTAAAGACAAAACGCTGAGCCGTTAAAATAGCAGAAGGGCTGGCAAGAGAAGCGGTGAGAGTTATTTGCCCCATCAAAGTCAAGGGGAAATTCACCCTGAGCGTCAGGAGGGAGAGGGCTGCCCCAGGGAGATGCAGAGGACGTGCAGCTCTGCGCATCCCTGGTGTCAGATGGCAGGAGTGAAAGAATGGCAGAAACCTGTTAGTTATGGCCCACGAATGTAACTAATAAATGTAAAGCAGCAGCGTCCACAGGACCTCACCCCTCTGCAGCCTCCGGACAGGACAGATGCTTTTCTCCATGAATATGCAGAGGTGAAGCAAAGTCCCCGTGCGGGTGCCGAGGCTTTGGGGGATGCATCAGTGAAGCACAGGGCAGTGTCTGGAGCTGTGGCTGTAACGAGCACATAAATCATCCCTAATGACCCCCTCCGCCGGCCAGCATGTGTGTGGGGACAGCGAGCCTGGCCCACGCCCGCGGTGGCTGCTTGAGAAACGCTTCGGGTTGCAGTGAGCACAAATGGCTCTTTCACACGTCTCAGCAGATGTTACTCATTTTCTCCTCATCTGACTTAAAGATCTGGCTCCATTCTTTCCTGGCTCCCAAAGCCCAGCAGTTGTCCTAGAAACCTCTCCCAGCTCGTCCATGGGCAATAGGCTACCCCGGCTGTTCGGCAGGGGCCGGTGCGCATCTGCAGGCATCCCACCCCTCCAATTTCTCATCCGCATTGCTTCCGTCTTCCCCACTGAAACTCGCCTCATCTACTGGCCATTTCCGCTGCTCCGCTGCACGTGGTGTGATCCATCAAGGTGCTTGTCCCTTCCGCACAGCGACAAACACTCCAAAATACATACGGACATTTGCAAAATTTGGATGAGGGATAGTAACAGCAAGCAGGACCAGATGTTCAGTGGGAAAGACTAACGATGCACCTCTGTAACACAGCGTCCAACGCTCAGCCCTGGACCACCGGAGGCTGAAGAGCAGCCAGTGGGGACAGTGCAGTTCAGCCTGGGGTGGAGACGCACAGGGGGAGAAACGACTTCCAAAAATGCAAAAATAATTCACTTGGTGTGGGTGGGTTTGTCTGTGTGTAGATGCTCTAGAAGAGTTTAGGTTTGTAGAAGGTACCAGCATGTTGTCACCAGAGTGCCCTTTGGAGCAGATGATTTCAGGGTGTTTACTCTCTTTGGAAAACTTCTTGTTAGGGCAAAAAACTACTGTGTTTTGCTCCCAGTTCTGTCTGATGCTTAGTTCCCCAGCTCTGCATGAAAATCGAAACATCTTCTGCACAGCTCTGGCAGCGTGTGGGCCATGCTGCTTTGACTGAACACTCATCCGTGTGAGTAGCAGTCTGTATTTCACATGACACCTTCCCATAAACTATCTTTTAACTTATTCTAAAGATCCCAGAAGAAACTAAAAAGCCTCAATAGATGCTTCAATTTTTTTGCCATGTCGATAGTTTCAGCCGTATTGCACTTTGTAAAGGAAAAAGATAATATGACCAAATTCTTAGAAATGGATTGCTGACAATACATGTGCATGTGGTTTTGCTCAAATCTATATACCAGTTGTGCATTGCGAGACATAGAAAAGTCACTAACCAAACTATGACTCAAGATAAGTTACATTCCCTATGGATTCTGCTAGTTATATTAAGCACACAGATCACCCAGAGTCACTTGTCACCACCAGCAGGAATTGACCTAAAATAAATCACCGGACAGAGCTGCAGTGCTAAGACTGGGAGCCCAGGGTGGGTGGGAAAAGGTCCGATTACTCTGCAGTTCAGGGAACGTGTGCTTGCCCAGCTTGGTTCTTGGCCCCCCCCATGCTCCTCACCAGCAAAGTGGAGGGGACCTTCCCAGCCCACAGCATCCCAAGCACATTCCCAGCAATTCACAATTTCACAAGAAATCCTCAGATGAAAATAGACTCCACTGTAGGCTGCGTTCATGGGAAATACAATTAAAATATTAGCATGTAAGGAGGAAACCCTCCATGCAAAGTACATGTTTTACTCCAGCTCTAAGTTCACCAAAGGCAAATTCAGAAAATCCCTGCGCAGTAAAGCAGTAAAAGTACTAAAATCCTGAAGTAGAAAAATAACAGCAATTACAACCAACAGTTAATCAATATGTAACTGAGGTTTGCAGTAGCATTTTCATATGGATGAAAAAGCTTCCAAACTCGTATGAATGAGAAAACCATAAATCAAGAATAGCTTCAGGTAATCAAACCTCAGCCGTCAGGACTGAAGCTGACATGTCCAACCAGTGATTTGTTTTTCTCTAGGAAGAGATTTGTGGTGATCTTCGACACCAGAAATGTGCCCATCGATTACCGGATTTATGAGCGTACCTCCATGCCGTCAGAAGTCCCGCAGCCACCAGCCAAGGGACGGCACACAAAACTTTCATCCATGTCGTATTTCAACAAGGAAAACACCGAGCAATACCTTGTGGCCATCATGTAAAGAAAACTTGTGAATATTTTGCAAGCAGTGTAGCGTATGTTGGCCATGCTGTATCTGCTCCCATCACAAGCCCAGCGATTAGGGACGCGGGGAAGGTGAAAGGAGCCATAGACAAGAAAGTTCAGGACATCGCCATGTGTAAATACAACTGCTTTGTTCTGCGAGCACTGGTTTTTGGTGCTGGCCCTCAGCTCAGCTGTTGCCTATAGCAACTCATCATATCCCACCATGTTATCCCACCAAGGTGCATTTTTCGGCGAGCGCGTTTGCCGCCGTCCCTGCGGTGCAGGCAGCTGCAGCCCGAGCAGAGGGAAACGCCGGCGGCGGAGCTGGGCTCCAAACAAAATGAATTAGAAGGGAATGATTTCCCCAAACAGAGGCTGGGGGGAATCATCAGAAACAAATTAAAATCAAAACAACTTTTCAGCAGGAAACAGTGGAACAGATGTAATAATATTTATTACTGGAAACCGCTAAACATGCCAATTAATTTTGAAGGGACTTAAATGGATTAAGCCCTTTTTTACCGGAAAATATGAAGGAGTCATGAATCACAGCAATACCTTCCGCAATGTAGATGTGTTTTCCTGGAAGCCTGTTCAGAAATCAAAGAAAAAAAATCTGCAAATTCCCCAGCTGGGCAATAATCTTTCCGTTGCATTAATTGTATCAATGCCCCCATTACTCTGCCTAGAAACATTAGGTGGAGGCAAAAATCAAACCACTATTTCCATACATCAAGTTGGTCATTTCGGTCTGAACCAGAAAAGCACCTGACTGGGGCCAAAATTAGCCACAGAAGCATTTTGTGACTACAGACCACATAAGCACAGAAATAAAGTGCATTCGGATGCTGAAAGTTGTACAGATGATTAAATGCTTAGATGGATCAGGGTGTAATCCATCCCCGTTACCATATAGAGGTAGTATTCTTAAAAACAGGAAGGAAATTTGCATCTTTATTTGTTTATTTGGACACAAGAACATGGCCCTCCTTTCCCACAAACATGCATAATGTTTAAAAAACGTTGATCCTACATTAGGACATAAAGTTAAACACGAACGGAAAAGACATAGTAAAACAATTCCATTTTAGGGGCACTGAGGGTGACTTTTTTACTATTTTTTACATGCTCGCTTAGAAGACTTGTACCCACATTGCTTCCTGCCAGCGCGCAGAAAGAGAATTGAGAAGTGTCTCTGCAGTAAGACTAGGAAATCAATTTTCCAGAAGGAAATTCAAAGTACTTCACAGCACTGAAATCTGCCCATTGCAAATGTTGACTTTGCAAAGGGACATTCTCCTTCAGAAAACTATCCGGAAACGTTCTGCTCAGCTCCACTTACCATCACTGCCTTCTCTTCCTTTCACGTTTTGTACAGCACTCCATGTTTTCTTACGCAAAACTGTCATGTTCTTCCCAAAATAGTACTACGTTTGGAGAGGTTATAAGGAGGCACTAATAAAATTGTGGTTATTTAAATAGCACAAGATAAATATGACACACGTTCTCACAAATAGAAAGCAGCTGGAAGAATACTAACAATGTCAGGGTTATGTGTAAACTACATTTTCCTATCAAAAACTATGGAAACAGAAAAATAACCGAGAAAAATTTGCTGTTTGCCTAAGCTGAGACTTATTGCTGCTGATTCTGGATATGGTTCGTACAAGAGACAAATTGCTTCACGTTTCCAGGCTTTGCTGTTCTGATCTCACCAAAAAAGTTTCATTCTGATTTCCTCGCTAATAGCTTAAATGTATTTTCTTTGGCAGATTCATTGCAGTTGTGAGAATATTTTGTTCCTAAATGCATGCAGGTTTTCTTCTCCAAAAAGTGACCTAAACCCCTGAGATTTTGACCTATTTACATATACTAAATAGTTGTTCAGTGGGAGCTTTGTCTCTGTAAGGAGCCTAAGATGAGACATTTTCAACAAGGGCATGGTCGTGTTTGAGCCATCCCTGCAGAGTCCTTCAACAGGTAATGGAGAGAGAGAGACACCTCCAAAAACCAATCCTGCCTAAACGAGTTATTTGGGAGGAAAGGAGAGAAATGGGCCATAAACTCAGTCTGATCTTGCTCGTCCCCACCTAAGGCCAGCCCTAAATGCCAAACATTGCCATCATGCAATGGCCACAGGAGCCAGCTTTGTGGAAGGGGTTAAAAAACCCTCAAGTAATGAGAAGCGAGCCGCCTCAGGGCATTTCAGCTGTTGAAGTGCAGGTGTCACTTACGGAAACCTCACAAAATACAATCTTTTCCCTACCACCAATACTAAAGCCCGCAAGGAATTACTCTCACACTTACAACCAGATGCTGCAATCTACCGCGCTCAGAGAGCAGGGGGAAGGACCCACCGCGTCTCATAGGCTGGCTTTCCTCGAGCAGAAGACACGCGGAGCCGGATTGCTCTCCTGATGACACCGGCGAGCGACTCCACTAGAAGCCGCGCGGCCGTGCTGGAGCGGTACCGAGGATGCTGGAGCAGGAGCTCACCGCCTGTCTCTTACAGCAAGTGGGAGGCCATCGAGTCAGTTCACTCTTACTCATGGGCTCCTCCAGCAGCCAAACCCATTCAGTCGTATCCCTTCCTTGCTTATTAAATATTTGATTACTAACTCTAAATTCCTTGACTTTGAAGACCTTTTTTTTAATTTAAGTATAGCTCAGGTGCAAGGAACACTGCCAGCATGGTGCGTAGCTCGTTGCCTTCTTTCTCTGGGCGATGCCCTCTTTCCTTTGCCCTCCTTCAAGGGCTGGGTGAAGCCTACAACATGTAATGGAAGTGGTTTAAATGGAAAATACTGCTCTATACACTGTATTGTTGGATGTAACGCCATTGAGCAGTCAATCCTTTTATGCCTTCCTTGGGCATAAGATACAGTAAGGCACTGCACTGCATTTGTCAGCTCTGTCCCACTGGAAACTCAGCCTCCATGGCCAAAGTCAGCGCCTTCAGATTGCTTTTTCTCTGTGGCTCTCACTGCCCATGCATAGAAATGCACCCACAGGAGAGGCCAGCCGCTGCTGACCTGGTCAGGGAGACGAGCGGGAGGTAGAAAACTGCTTCACAGCGTCTCCCAGCATCCAGCCGTCACTGACTGGGCACTTTCTGGATCTTTAATCTGGACCAGCGTCGGTGATAGCCAACAACCCCATCTTCACAGGTCTGTCCACCTCCATTTCCAACCCATTTATACCCTTGTGGCCATGACTTCTCTCCGTTATTTATGCACCAGGTGCAAAGTCAAAACATATCTCTAAAAAAGCAAGCTTATCTTTGTCTGCCCCATGCCCTTGTATTACAAGAAGCAGCAAGGAACAGCTTCCCCCCCTTCTCCCCTCCCATGAGGCTCCTGGCTCAGCCCTCTCCTCTCCCAGGTGATTTAGGAAGGCTGCGGCATCGCAAGCTCAGAAACCCAACCACAAAATCTTTGAACCTGCTCACAGATTTTCCCCTGTTCAGAGGAACAGGCCAGCGTGTGCTGTTCTGACAAACACCCCGGAGAAACATCTGGTTTTTCCACATCAGCATCTCCTCACTGGATAAAAGCAGAAGACAGCAGATTTCAGAGGAATTACAGAATTACTCTGGTTGAAAAGGGTAATAATGTTCATCACCGTAAGCTAAGATTCAAACTGACGTTGTGGTAGAAGCAATAAGGCATGAGCTGTTTCCAGTCCACATTCCTTCAACTAAATATGCAGCAAGGAGCGTGGTGAGGAGGAGGACAGGCTGAAGGCTCCCACCACCCGCTGCTGCCACGTGGTGCCCGTACGACTGGTGCTCACAGCTCTCTGCTCACACCATCCCCTGCTTACAGAAGGGCCGTATCCACCCCAGAAGCCTGTGTGTACGTGGGAGAAAAGCAAAGCAACGTGATACTCGTTTGGCTCAGTCCCTGGAGAGGTCGTGTTTTACTAAATTAATAAACTATTTAGATCTGTTCAGCTTCAGCTTCTTAAGAAACTAATCCAGACAAGCCCAAAAGTACTAATAACATTTCAGTCTGGGCTTGAAGAGAGATTAGAGAACATTTATTTTGCTTTCACTATTTTCTGATTGCTCCCAAACTTTCCTTGCACAAGCACCTGAAAGAGGAAATATGAACAAAAAGACTAAGTAGTAGGGTATACGTTGAATTAAATTCCACTGAAAAAAAAAATAAATCAAGCCAACCTCAGCTAAACTGATGCACTTAACATTCAACAAAATAAATATACAGGAACATGCTTGGCTGTGCATGTAAAAGATTGGGGATTTGTAGGTCCATATTTCAAAACTACTGCAACAAACTTCTTCGTCTGCAGCTTAAATCTTAGCTCACCTGCAACCCACAGAAAACTGTCATACTTGGGATTTCCTGCTTTGGTTGGTTTTTTTAGCATGTTGACCCAGGTGGTGGAGAGCACCCCTAATCTGCATTTTTTTTAACCGTACAGTAAAACTCAACTTTCTCCTAAGTCCTACCTTTGGCCTGAAATCCAGTGTAAATATATCAAGGCGAAGGGCAGGCTCAGAAATGCAGATCTGGATTTCATATTGCTCTGCCCGTGCCCACGGGGCTCAGGGAGAGGGCAGAGTGTTTTATTGCCCCCAGAACAATTTATGAAAGGAGGGTGGTCGTACAGGAAACGTCTCAAGGTGAAAACAGCAAGTAGTAATGGCTGGGGAATAAAAATAAATCAGGTTCTTGGGGGGAGAACCGAGGTGAGGTGTGTTTGCTTTAAGCACCACTGCAAAAATATATTGTTTAGAGACTGCCTTAGTGACACAGCCCAAGACAGCGCCGGGAAAGCAATAGCAGGAACCGGCGAATTCACGTTATTCTCCACTATTTGGTCTTGCTCAGATTTATTGGCTGATAAGTGGATCATGCAAGTAGGTATAAAGCCGTAACGAGATTATGTGTGAATGATAAGGAGGTTGTAGTCTATCAGGAAGCCCGGTGCAGCCCAGAAAAGGCTCTGGTGATTAATGGCAGCAAGGCGCTGCGGTGGTTTACACAGCGCTTGGCAGTGGGACAAAATGCGAAAGCCGGATGAGGTGGTGTTAGAGACATGAAAATAGAGACATGGGGCCAGTTTCACTCGACCTGCAATAGAGAGAGATAAATTTTGCCTGTCAGCACCCACCAGGCCCTAGGACGTGCGCATCCCCCCTTGACCCTCGCTAGGTTTTCCCCCTTGGCTGGTGCCTGCCCCACAGCCCCGCAAACGAGAGCTGCAGCCTCATGCGTTACATCTGCACCCCAAGGGAGGAGAAGGATGTTTATTGGGGCTATTGTATTGATTATGCAAATTTCACCCTGTTTTAATTATTTCAAAGCCTTGAAAATCTATAGTGGGATTTGTAAAAGAACCAGTCGTGCAATTTTGTCCCCACGAGCCCATGGTACAGGATCCAGGAGCACTTCCCAGCCCCAGATGGGGATATGTCACCTTTGCCTCCCTGTCCCAGGGACTTTGTTTCCCGGTGGGAAAGAAACCCAGGTATGTGGGTTGGAAAGGAGCTGTGATACCTGCATATACATATATCTATATAAAAGGTTTAATATTAGAACATTGTGAGTCTATGTCTTGGGAAACAAGCACTTACTTGCTCTCATACAAGAAAAGTTCATGTTAATTCTGAGTAATTATATAGAATATTTCTTTACATATAAATATACACACATATATATATAAAACATTTTACAATCTTTGTTTGAAATCATTAACCCTCCACCCATTTTTGGAAGTTAATTGGCACTGCTAATTTACAGACAAGGAGAGCAAGACAAGAGGGCAGCATGGCATTTCCACACTGAGCCGCAAGCTGGGGCTGGGAAGCTGTGGCCCCGGGCTGTGCCCCAAGCTGGGTTTGTCCCAGGGCTCTGTGCTGCCAGCCCGGGGCCCTGGTTCTCAAGCATCGTGTGGGCTGGAAACAGCCCCGGGAGCTTCAGGGACCTGGCAGTGACAGGGTGGAGACAAGCAGAGAAAGATGTCATGGACACCACCCTGGGAATAGGAGAAAATTTTCTGTAGGGGTAAAAAAGCATAAATGAAGGCAGAAAAAAAGTCCTTAGGGCTTTTTTTAGCACTTGCAGCCTCCACCTCTCTAAAGGAAGGCTCCAGGCAGGGCCACAGGCTGTATTTCAAGCCCCGGTGACTAATCCAGGTGAATACCCACCTGCATAGCACAGAGGTGTTAAAACAGTGATTTCATACCTTCGCCATCTCCCACGCGCCATGGAAAAAATCATCAAGATACAGGTGCCCAGCCCTTGCAACCCATCAGAAACTGTCTGTGTGATATTAGCCCTCTGTTAAGCTCAGCTGGAAATAGCTATCAAGTTTAAACTTTTATGGTGGGAGAAGAGAGAGACAGTGCAATCGCATAACTTCATTTCCATCAGGGGCATCGCTAAACCTGCTCACGTTCTCAGGTTACTGAAATGCTGCCTCGGCGCAGGATGCCTTCATCACGCCTCAGGTAACTGTGCCTTTAATCTGCTCAGGAGAGGCAAAATTTATGGAGGTATTTAACATCGCTGACATCTGTCTTACTATATTATAAAGCATTTTTTAATAAATCAAATTCTTCACTATAAGGCACATGTCTTAACATGAGACACAAACAGCCGAGGGAAAGGCATCTGCATGGACTCGGGCTGAGCATATATCAAACCCACAGGGTCCTGGGCAGCAACAGCCAGAGCTATCAGCAGCCTACCCTTGTCATAAATAAAGTTTTGACAATAATGAATACAGAAAGAGATTTGTCAGGTTAGTTTTCCTTCATGGGTCAAAGTCAGGGATGATTTGTAGTACACATCTTGAACAAATTAGGGAAAAAGATGCAAGATTTGGCCACTGACTTTGTTAAAACTATGCCCTGAAAAGAGCCAGAATATTCTGTAGTGGAGCTTCAACGGATGGAGTTATGCTTACTTATATGTCCTGAAGATCTGATATGTGGTTTATACTGTTCAAGGCATTCCCTAAATGATGCGCAATAGTCTGTTAATCCCATCGATCCCACATCCAGTAAACTCCACCACGGAAATCGGAGAGGGGTAATTGCTATTTTTGCTTCTACTTTTTTTTGCTTCGTTGGCTTCCATCAGCTTTCAAGCAAGCCGGACTACTCATGGTGACATTAGAGAGGTGGGTATTTATATCTAAACAAGAAATTGGGTTTAATGCATCTTTTTGTTTAGTCCCATTAAGGAGTGGTACTGAGTGATCTCCCTGCCCGTCACAAGCCAGTGTGGCTGAAAGTTCAGGCCGTTGCGGAGATAGGAGCTCCCCACCACAGTCATGCACACAAAAGTGGACCCAATTTCTGCCTCAGTCATGAGGGCTGTTGAAATTTGCACCACAGTTGTTGCTTTGCTTCTCTTCCCACTCTGACTTCTCTCATTAAATGTTTGAACTATGGCTATCTACAGCCTTGCTTTAATTTTTAATGTTACAGATTCTGTACAGGTTTGAACCACAGCGAACGCCGATGCACTGCGGAAGACATTTGCTCTTTTCCTTTTGAGACTGGAGAAAACAAAGCAAAGGGCATTAAGATGAAGGCTACAGTAAACCTCTACCAGTTTTTTCTAGGTTTTTTTTTCCACCATGACAGGAAATTCTTTAAATTTGAACCTAATGTGCATCACGGCTGCATTTGCTAGAGAAAGACTACGTGCAAAATTTAGCTGCCTTGCCCTCGTCTCCTAGCAGCACAAAACAGAAGATAAAGAATGTTAAAGACCAACTCGTCTGATCATGTTTGAGTCCCAGATGGATTTGTGCAGACAGAGGCAAAAATCACACCTTAGAACAACGGGTCGCTGACGCTGAGAAAACAATTACGGCACCTTTCTCCCTGTCTGGTCTCCTCAGCCAGATTTCCCATCCCTGCAACTCCAAGTGCAACACCAAACCAAACGACACACGAGGCCAGGGATGAAGTATAGGGCTGGAATGGAAACCCCTGACATTAGTTCTACTCAGTGGACAGAGGCAGGCCCAGACGTGTATGAAAGTTAGTATAGGAGGCTTGAAAAGTGACATTGGTGTGCTATATATATACAGCTCCCTTTTTTTTTTAACCTCCTATAGAGGTCACCATTGACAGCTAGGCTTGATGATCTTAGAGGTCTTTTCCAACCTTAATGATTCTATGGTTCTATATCCTCAGCTATCTGCTGCTGCTGCGTCCAGAGTTTACAAAAGAAATAAAAGAGAAATTTATGAGAAACTCAGCCTGACTGCAGATAGCCTTGAACATAATTATGGAGATGAAGGGAAGGGGGGAAATGGTCAGTTAGCTTGAACTGGACCATTTTAAGAGCTGCTTCAGGAAAAACAAAGCCACCCTGCCCTACACATAGCAGTCAAATTAGTAACTACGTTCTTGGCTGATATAAACCTCCTGACCAACGAGCATGACCATGGATACAACATCAGGCTAGTGTTGTGGGAAAGCCAAACCTACCCCGGTTTTTTTTGTTTTTCTTTCTGCAGCCAGCCTTCCCCAATAGCTTATTTGCAGCTATTTACGTGCTAAAGAAATCAGTGTGTTGGGTACAACGTGGGTTTGTTTGGGTACAAACATGTCTAAAGGCTGTGTGGGCTGCTTCTCATACTTAAAAACTGTATTTTGCTATTCAAGAGCATTAAAGAATTCAATTTTCACTTCCGGAGAGCGTTTCCCAGGCGACTTTCTTCCGCTGCCCCGCTCCGGTGAGGAACATCAAGAGCCGCTTCAGGTCTTTGAAGAACCAGCCAATAATTCCGACGTCTCCTTGGCAAAAGCAGACCCCGCAAGGCAGCCATCCCACCTGCCAGCTCCGGAGCGAAGGGGTGGGCTGCGCGGGGAACGGGGGCACAGCTGCATTCGCAGCAGAGCAGCCTTTCCCAAGCCAGGCACTAAATGCAATTAGAGAAAACAGAGTAGCCCGAGTGTAAGATATCAAAACAAAACACGTTCAAACGCTGGAAGCAGAGTGTGGGGCAAGGCTGGGATTGTTTGGAGCTGGCCTGCTTTCTGCTGGCACCCACCACTCGCAGACATGGAGAGCAATGCTGCTTAAAAGTTTTCTCCTCTTGTTCTCTGCATTTGTAGGGAGTTTCAGTTTTGGAGCTTTAACTGGCTGTTATTGAAGTGGAGGTGTTCTCACTGCTGAAATGTGGCTTTTGCATCACCAAAATGCCATATCCATGGATATTTCACTATGGCAAGGGCAAGAGGTGACGCATGGCACCGCCAAAGTCATTGCTAAGGGGAAAGAAAAGCCCAACAAGACGCTTAGAAGGGAAACACGCCTAGTCTAGCTATCACCAGCATACCTGTGCGAAGCACTAGAGATACAAATCCTAATGAAGAGTTTATGAAGGTGGAGGAGTTAATTAAAGAGACCTCAATCTTAAACTGTGGCAGTAGCACAAAGATAAATCATTCATTTTGGCCTCCAGCAGCACTTGCCCGGTACCAGCCAGCTGGTCAAGACTTCAGACGAGGGGCTTGTACATCAGGGCAGGAGCAAAGCCGGACTGTTTGTGCTCACACGGAGAGGTGGCTTTGGCAGCAGCATATGGCTGCAAAAACCTTGAATCTTCCTTCACGGGAGCCCAGTGCTGGCTGGAGCCGATCACCAACCACCGACTGCCGGTGCCAAAAGGACAGGGCAACCACCTCTTTACCTAAAAACACGGAGATTATTTTTTCAGTCTCCAGTGCAAGACTTTTCACATTGATTTCCAGCTGGACAGAGGTCTGGCAGTTGCAGAAGCAGCTGTGGGAGCGTATGACACACGCACAGCAATGCCCAGGAGCTATGGAGTGGGCACAGCAATCTGCTCTGAATGAAGAAGAAACGGAACCGTATCTGGCCTTCAGGGAGATGTGGGGACCAGAGCTACTGCTGGGCATGAGGCCTTGTGGAAAGTGCTTCTTTCTCTGTGGGCAAGTCGGTTAGGACATGAAATGCCAAAACCCACAGCAAATCTGAAGTCACAGAAAGGATCTGTTTCAAGGCATCAGGACTATGACACCAGAAGCGTTGCAGAAGTGTTGAAAGGGAAGGACGGAGATCTTTTTCTCCGTCTTGGTTTTGGGCGTCTGCAGTGCTGCTTTGTTAACGGGCCTGGAGAAGGAACGTGTGCGCAGCTCAGCCTCTGAGATGCTGGTATCGATCCATTGATGTAGCTGTTACGATGTGCCTGGACTCACGGCTCCGATAACCCAGACCTCGAACCCTGGGGGAAGCTGTGCTCTGGCAGATGCCGCTGCTCTGCATGGTTTCTGAAGAGCAGCAAGGGAGGGGACATCCAGCAGCGACCCACCGCTTGGACCTGAAATGGATCTTTTCCTTCTGAATCCCTGCAGGGGATCAGCCTCTGTCATGGGTTTCATCTTTGCAGTCATGAGTTATCCAGCTCTGTTAAAAATATAAGAGAATATTTGACCCCTGAAGGGAAAATTTCCCAATTCACCATATGAAATAACCTGTAAAGCAGCATTTCCTTTGATTTCTCATTTCCTTTTATTTTTCCATTGATCTCATCACATTCTCTCATCTTATAGAGCAAGGCAAGAGGACAGCTAATCTGTTTTCCCTCTGCCCTTCTTTAAGTCTTCTTGACTGAAATTCAAATTAACTCCTAGGTACCCTAATCGCAGAGAGCATCCATAAAGCCATGTCTTCTTCTGTAAAATTCAGCTGCTCTAAAACTTCTCTTTCAAGCCACTGAGATGCGGGGAGCTCTTAGGAATGGGACGAATACTTGCATAATCCTTAGCATGTACCCAAAGAAGTGCTGGCTGCTGAGTTTCTCCAAAACTTTCCTGGGGACAGAGCGATGCTCCGACACAGCGGATGAAGGGAAGTACAGAGGGGTACTGCACGCCCATGAGCATCCCAGCTTCTCCTTCCAAAGATGAGCTGCTAGCACGAAACCAGCCCCATCCGCAGCGGGGACAACCTCAGGCGCTAACCCTCTCCTGCAGCATTAGGGCTCCAGAGCACCACTTCTGCTTCCAAATCGCTTTAGCAACAACTGCCTGCCTTTTCAGAAACAGCCAACTGCCAGGAGAGGCTGCCAAAGGCCTTTGGAAAGAATCAGGAGCCGGACATATTTTTGTCCCCAAGAGTGAATGCAGCAGAGCCCTGAATTAGGGGGAGACACCTAAGGCGGCTCACAGAGAGCAGAGGCAGCACCACCAGTTTGCCTGTCCCAGTCCTGCTGCCGATGCGCAGCCCCATGACACCGTTGTGCTTGGCATTTATAGATTTTATCAGCCCTGCCTTGTTCTCTAGCTGATTTCTCATTTAATTTCAACAACAAAAAACAGTGCTTCTGCACCACATCTGTTCTCCAATGTGCCATCCTTGTGTGATTTTTTGGATTATTAATAAAAAAAATAAAAAGCTCACATTTACCTACTCAGGGGTTTTACAGTGCAATAAAGCACAGTGTGGATTTTCCATGCTTTAGCTATTCTTGATGCAGGCACCCTCAGCACTGGCCAAGCAGGAGGAGGTTACCAGGGTGCAGCAAGGAGGAGGATGCTGCACAGTGGCTGTTTCCCTTCTGATCTCACCCTGTGATGATCTGCAAGCCTGGCCAAACAACCATGCTTTTAGGGAGCGATGGACTTGAGAGTATTTGCTGGCAAACTGGGCTGTGAAGTGCTTGGCCCGGCTTCTTTGCAGCCCACTCAGACCACATGTGAAGGAGACAAGGGCAGCGTGGAGGAGTCACACCTGAACATGCACCTGGGTGGAAAACCTGCAGAAAGTGGGCAAATCCAGCCTGAGAAGGGCTCATAGCAATGAGGCACTCTCCACCCAGTCCTTATTGATGCTACCACTGCCAGGAGAGGCGCAGAGCCTGGTTAAATTGGGAGGGGCAATGCTGCAGAGCCCTCCGGCCAGGGGAAGGTAGAAGATGCAGAAAGAATCTTCACCACGGCCAGGCTCGGGCTGCACCGTCAGGAATGCTGCTTGGCTTACTCGCACAA
>Ga0065711_1039830_pt1 | contig 17467 bp, 4 predicted proteins | sample Hoacrofraction12_FD_59098 | JGI IMG/M metagenome (GOLD analysis project Ga0065711, IMG submission 59098) | Hoatzin crop microbial communities from Cojedes, Venezuela - Epithelial fraction 12 v2 (version 2) | ecosystem: Host-associated > Birds > Digestive system > Esophagus > Crop | place... | reverse complement strand
CCCCCCCGAAATTGTAATGGTCTTTTTAGGTAGTACGTTGCCTGAAAATGTTTTCCTATAAAGGCGATGCATAGGAAATATTACTATCTTGTCGTGTGTGTCTAGTTCCACTTGGCAGGACATCTGTGTTTTCAGAAAGTAGAACTTCTCAAGATCTGCTTTTCAAAAAGGGTTGAAATAATTCCTAGCATTACTGATCCATAATTTCTATCAACAGTGCAACTGGAGGCCCTGAAAGGTCTGCTGGAAGCTACTGCACCCCGAAGGATCTCCAGAACATCTATCTTCCCCATTGGCATAATATCCCCGGGGGCCTGGCTCCTTCTGTGGCCTTGCAGCCAGGCATCTTCTTGCCTCCGTTGTAACACTGGGGACCGCTGTCACTGTCGAGGAACTGTACCCAGCTCTAATGCCAGATGAAAGGATACCAGTTTGTTATGCATGGTATTTCATTCGGTGTTAGAGCTGTGGGAAGTCTGTGCTAGAAGTTCCTTTGATGGAAAGGCAGGCTTGAACTTGAATTCAATGGCTGACAACATTCATTTCACAAGTTAAAAACAGATGCTACTCAACTTATTTGCTATGCTACTTTTCATAAATAATTCAGAAATCGGAGTTTCAATTTTCAGACTTGTCTGCAACACGTTTACCCATTTATTCACCTTTCATCCCCTTTAAAAATCCAATCAGGTGAAGAGCATTTTAATGCACTTCTAATATGTGCATTACCCAGAATTTTAGATTAAAGTAGAAAATGGGTCCTTGTGACCGTTGTAATGATGTTCAAGGGTTGCTTTAGGAATGACAAGATTCGTTCCATTAGCATGTGTTGTGATGGAAATACTTTCCAATTTAAAAACACATCCTCCAAATGTGACTTTCAGTGCTGGAAAGTTTGTGTACGGTATTCTTAGACCTGCTCTGGAGACAGTTCAATCAAACCAAATCATTTTACCACTAGTAATCACGAAGACCACAGCTCGGTACCTTTGAACAGAAGGCTAGTTCATAATAGTTGTGCGGTGGGTACGGCTGTGTGATCCCTGCAGTGCACAGTTGTTGCTGTTGTTGACTCATGTGGCAGGTGCTCAGACGCAGAAATGATGAGCAACCATTTAAAAGTCTTATGAGAAATAGTTAGGTAAATTTGACTGCGCAGTCCAATTTATTGTAAAATGGCTTCTGCTAGTTTGGATTAGTCGTCCTGCTTCAGACAAATACTTCTTTCCTCCTGACACTTTATAATTGAAGGATAAAACCAAAAATGATCTGTAGCAGCATGATGCACTGGTTGCTCCTGAAGTTGCATGAAGATGGAGTTTCTTGCTTCCTTTGCAGAAAGAGTGAATGCAGTCAAGATTGGCATTGACTTGCCAAATAGTGGTCCGGATAATGTGGAAAATGAAAAGTGATTGCAAGCAAGAAAAGGTGATGTCTTATTTGGTGTGTTTGGACATTGAATGAGATATGAACTTCAAACAATAGGTGAAAGCAGAGTGGTGGTAAGGAGGGGACAAAAAGATTCCAGTAACTGGCAAGTGATGTAATATTGTGGATTACTAGTTAAATATACTTCTGTTGAAGTTAGCCTTTCTTTTCATGTATCCTGTAACTGGCAGCTAGAAAAGGCAATATTAGAGCATGTCTTTGTTTTGCCTTATTTTTTTATCATAAGTGTTATATGTGGGCAAGTGCTCAGGAAGTACAAAAATGTTATAGAAATGGTCTATAACAAAGTGGAAAAGAACTGGAGGTAAAGTTCACAAAACCATATTTTCATGCTAAAATCTTTTTCTGAGTTTGTTTTAATTTTTTAACTTGATTTTTTTTTTATCCAGACCATAGTCGTAAAACTAACTGAAGGTGACTGATTGGGTTATCTTCATTTTAAAGACTTGTTTGCTAAGGGGAAAAATAAGAGATAACCACTTTAATGGTAAGACCCTAATGATTGTCTGTCAGGCATGGGAACAGCCCATAAGGGGAAATTAAGAAAAAGCCCATGAAAATAAAGGAAGTCTTTTCGCTGACTTCACTGGGGCCTTCTGGGTTAATGTTAATTTACAGTCACTGTAAAATGGTTATACTGGAAATAAAAATGGGGTTACCTTTGTGGCCTTAATTTCAAAGGCTTTGGACAGATGGTCACAATGGCTTCCCTTTAATGTGTTGTATGTGATTTAACATAGAAGACTTATCAGCATAAAATGAATTCAAGTCGCAGGCTTATAAATGAAATACACAGCAAGTATAGCTTTCTGATCAACCCAAGCCAGTGGTACTAAAGCGCATGCCCTGTGGTAGTGTCAGCATTTCTGAGGTGTAGTGTCTTTTTACAGGGAAATTATTTTATATTTTTTGTGGAATTAAAAATCACTTATTGGACATATTCTTCATACAGGAAAATATTATGTGGAGTATTTATATCTGCCTTTTGTACTTTTTGAGCTGAGACACTACTTTAGGAATAAGAGCAATATTATGGTTCATCTCTCTTTATGGAGATGTGGAGCTCTATTGCAGTGCATACTCTTGTTTAAGATAGAAAGCAAGATGTCATTCACTAGCTGTAGAGAAAAGACTATTCAGTGCTTCTAAGCTTGTCTCCAACATGTTTTTAATGCCTTTGCAGCAGCTAGGGACTGTCAGATTTTTTTTTTTCCTTTCTAATGTAGAGCACTTCTGAAGAAATGTCAGCTTTTATTTAAATATGTTACAGTCGAGTTTGATACAGCCTAGTAGTGTCAGGTTACATTTGAGTAGTTTTCTCATGCTGCTACTTATTTTCCTGAAATGTTTGCAGCATTTCATGCAAGACAGAGAATGAGGGAAGGCTTTTTTCCTACTTCATTAGTGTGTGCTATGCTTTTCTCTACTGGATGGGCAAGGCTGACACTAGTATTAGAACGGACTCAATCATGGAAAATACTTCTACCACAGTCATTGCTACAATGGAACTATAAATGCAGCAAAATTATAGTTCTGAATGGTAACTTTAGTTATGTTGTCTGATATATTTACTGTTATCCCTTTGATAGGTCTGTGCCTTTCAGGCAGGTAATTCAAATATGTAAATCTTTGTTATACAGCAATAAGGTAACACCCCTTTGAATAGCTGCGATGGTTTTCATACATGTGGATGACAAATGGTTGGCTACTAAAAATATTTGAATAGAACTGTTTTGTTATGAGCATTGGCAAAATATTTGAAAAATTCCCATTTTAGAGTTCAATCTTATTTGAAAACGTAGCTATTTCTATTTTGGTTCTTCGAAATGCCCAGAGAATGTAAAATTTAATTTGAAAGCAAAGTCTTTTCCTTGAATTAATATCCATAAAAAGTAGCAGATAGCTACTAGGTACCAGATGAGTTGTATTATTACAGCTTTTCAGAGAAAATAAAAAAACCCAAAATGCAGTAGCATGAACTAATACATTAGAATTGATTTAATTTCTTTTCCATTTCTCTTTTCATCTTACTCTATTGAATGCATTGCTTGAAACTTCGTTTTTATTAAAATAGGTTTGAATGTTCAAAGTACATATTTTGCATAACTTGGGAAGAATCTTGGTTTTAACCTATTGAATAAATATTTAATGTATACTTTTATTTCTCTGAGCTAAGACTTTCAGCTTTGGTCCACATTGATAAGTAATTGGTAATGTGTATTTCAATGGTATTTTATTTGGAGACTGCTTCAGATAAAATCTCTCTACTTCCACAAGGCAGTACTGTCCGGAGACTTCACATAATGTGATGTTATTTACTTACTGTGAAAATAAACACACCCAGCTATTAATACAGAAAACAGAATGTGTCCTACTATTTATGTATATGGAGGATACTGCTGCTATTTAGCAATGAAAGTCTACAACTTGAGTCCATTTTGAGATGATAGAAAATGCACCTCTAAAATCATTACTTCAGTTGATACTGTAACAAACTTGAGTCTTGTGGTTCCTTCTGCTGTGATCGCTGTAAGCAGTAAGGCCTCTCGTTGCGTCGCTCAACCCTCATGGTTTAAAACTGAACATTTAAGTTGAACTAAAGCCAGTATGGTTCATCTCGAACCCTTTAGGTAAAAGCAAATATAAAAATGTGAGGGCTTTTTCATGAGCTCTTTGTCTATTTGCTCAACAAAGAGAGGGGGGACAGCTGGGAGAACTTGCCTCACCTAGTCATCTTGGCCATGTTGTCCCTGTTGGTGAGTGAGAGCCTTTGCTTTCCTTCTATATTTACGTTGTGCAAATGTACAAAGTCACCACCATTTACAGCTCACAAAAAGATGAAACAGTTAAGGATTCAGCTGCAATTAACCTTTGAGAGCTGTCTGTGTAATTTCCATTTATGTCTTGGGGAAAAAAAAAAATGTCTTTATACACTTCATTAATTTGGTTCAGTTCCTTCTATTCAAAACGATAAAAATGTATCTGAATACATGCCTCCGAAAATCTGTTGGACAGTTCTGTATTGCGTGCATTTTACGGCCAGCCTACAATCTTCTATAAAAGTCACATAAATTGAGGGCCATGTGAACACACAAATCAATATGCCGTAGTTGGATGATGGGAGGATAATAATCGTGTTAGTTAAGCCACTCAGAAAATCTTTGCTTTTTTGTTCTACTTCTCAAGATTTTTGTTTGGCTTTCATCACTAGTTCCCAAGGATTAGCTGTAACAGAGGTAAAGCTGTGAAAACAAAATGCTTCCGCCAATATACTGCATTTACACAAAAAGGTTTAGGTATTTATATTGCATGTATTAACGATAATACCAGAATCGGTCACAAATCTTTAAGGTGTTTGTTTCACAAGACCCCAACAAGACAAAGTACAGTGCAACCCATTTTATGGAGGAGGACTGAGAAACTAAAGTTGTGTTAGGTACAGGTTTTAGAAGTGTGTCTTCTGTACTGTGGTACATTGACACTGTTGGCACCGCTAAGCCCAAATCTGAGCCTGGTTGCAAGCTCCTTTAGATACTGTCTGGCTTTCTTCTTGAGTCCTAAAGCGCCCCCTTTGTTATATGTTAAGAAAGTAATCTTAGAAATTATGGGGCTATTTCAAAGATTGATTTTGCTTTTTAATTTATGATTTCATTGCAATGAATATTCTCCTACTGTAGAATCCGTTGCTTTATGCTAATAAGTTGTTCCATCTCTAAGTACAGAACTTGTGATCTTTGAAAATTCTGTTTATGCATAATTTATGTACAGTTCATTTGCCTTAGTTTAACCCCAATTTACCCAGGACAAGGGAAAGCTGTGTTATTGCACAAATGTTTAAGAATATACTGGAAATACCTTCAAAGAAATTACAGTATCTTTTTCTACATAAGGAGCTGCTTAGGTTTCTTGCAAAATTTCCTTTGTATCTGTAATTTTGTTGGCTTGTTTCCCACCTTTAGGTTTCTGTAAGATCTGTTGCTTACCAATGTGGTCTGAACCTGAGGTCTAAAGGTCTCTCCTACATATGTAGTCCCAAGACAGAAAGCACGTGAGGATTTTTTTAAATTTTTTGGGGTTTTGTTTTTTAAACAAAGACTTGTGTGAAATAGGAAAACTCTTAATTGAAGTCAGTGAAGTCAGATGTTGACCTTTGGATTTGTTATGCTGCCAATTATCTGATTCTGTCTCTTTTTCCTGTTCCACTTGCATTCCATCAATAGCATAAATATGTTTTAAGTATGAGATTTCGCTTGCATGCTAGGTATAATGTTAGCAGAAATATAAAGATTTTTCCACCCATGGTGCATATAAGAATTATGCTATAGTTATTAATGTATTTTGTGCTAAAGACAAATTCAAACTTGAGTAAAGGTAAGAAGTGCAGCTTTCTATGCCAGCACTTTTGAAGAAATAGATTTTTATGAAATGTTATTTTAACACCTCTTCTTTAAGGAACTGACACAAGCAATTTGAGATAGCTATATTCCTTACACTTGTTTAGAGAAAATATGGAAGGTTTATTTAAAGCAAAAATATGAATAATTTCAATTAAGAAATGTTTGTTATTTATACATTACATAATATGAGATGGACTTCAAATGGGAGAAACTATCAAAAATTCTGCAACCTGCTTTTTGTACTACATTATTTCAAACTATTTGTACATAATTGCTACTTTTTTGTGTAAATTTCAGTGAGTTTACAAAGCATCTACAATGAATCATTCCCTTTTGAATTTCAGATGGCACCCAAGCTTGGTAACAGAAGGTACAAGGGATTAATATTTCGCTGCAAAACAACAGTTTGAGCAGGTGGTACTTGTTGCTATTACACATATAGGTCACTTGGGAGAGTGCTTAATCACTGAACTGAATATTAATTAGGACAGCTTTCTCAGCCAATTTTTTTGAAAAGAATATTTCTTAAGGGGGGGGAACCCACCCAACTTACCAAAGTCTGGAGTTTTATAAATTAAGCTCATTATTGTAAAAACTTGCTATGCAAGTTCAGATTCAATTTTTTTTGGATGGACTAATTTTGTGATCAATAGAAGCCACTAGGAACTCAAGTATAATCTGGGTGTGCAACAGGTCTTTCTTCTTCATTTCTCTTCCTGAACTTTTCTGTGCTTATCTGCCTGGATTTCAGACTGTCCTGTTGAAATGCCTGATGGAAAGTCCTTGGTGACGTCAAGCTGTAGGTTTGCATAGGTGCAAAAAAATACTTTACAAACTTTTTGGCTTCAAAAATCCTGAAAAGTAATACGAGATTAATGTACCTGAGTTGAAAAACTAAACTATTGACAAAAACAGAGGAAAGAAACAGCTGACTCCATTGAGTGAGTTGCAGAATGTAAAATACACTTTGAGTAACTTCTATTCAGGATCTTGTTTTAAAAGGTGTAAGGTTTAGTTTGCAAGATGCTTAGATGCTCTGAAACATAATATTTATCTCTTTTGGCCATGCCTAACTTTACCATGGATTAAGTCCTGTGAAATTCGGAAATGCCCCAGAAGAGCCGATGGAGTTTCCTGAGGGTAATGCCAGCTATTGGCTCTGCAGTGCCCGCAGTACGGTGGCAGGCATTGACGTGCTGTATCGACATGCCTCTGCTGCACCATCTGAAACGCCTTTAGGAGCTGAGATTTTTTCCAGGGTCCTGTTTGGGAGCTGTCACAGCTGTGTGACAGTGGTGAGCAGCAGGATTTTCCCTGTGCCCCGGGCAGGGGCATGGGGACCACACAGCTGTCTCATGGAGTGGGTGCTTGGAGGCTCTTCCACTTTGAGGATGAGGCGTTTCATGTGGAAAACGGGCTTAGAAATTGAGGAAGGAGGGTGGTCCCGGGGAGGGCAGGAGGCCCTAGTGTGGAGCTGGAACGTCCTGGGAAGCATCTGCCCTGCCGTGCTTCCCTGTGTCTCCCGGCGCAGGAAAGAGAAATGTCCTTCCAGGAGAGGCAGCTTCACCTTCCTGCCCACTGCAGGGGAAGCAGAAGAAAAGCTGGGGTAGAAATCAGTTTGAAACTGACTCTGAATTGGCCCCTACCCATACGTAAAGAATGGCAGCCAAGTGGCATTCTGTCAGTGATTCTTGAGGATAAGAAGGTAATGCAGTGGCAAAGGACTTGGGGAAAAGGGGAAATATGTCTCAAGAGATTTCAAGGTAGGTCTGGATAAATGGGAACACTTGGGAGGCTGGGGCTAGGTGCATTGATTCTCAGAGTAAGTGCCAAAGTTAGTGGGTGCCTGGTAAAAAAAGCATAGGTATCACTGGAGATTAAGATGATGGACATAAAGCGGCTAGACTGAGGGATGAAGGGTAGGGAACTAAAAAATGAGAGCTAGGGGGATGTAGGTCAAAAGAGCTGCATGAGATCTATCTATAGTACACAAGGAGATCCTGAATTTTTAATGGGAGGCAGAGAATTGGAAAACTGAGTTTTGGGAAGGGGGAAAACCAACATATGACTAATACAGATTTGAGTTATAGCGTGGAAGACAAAGTTTACTCGAGGAGTTGAATGACTTGAAAAGCCTGTAGCCAAGAGAACATGTCTCCTTCCAGAGCCCCCAGTGCCACTCCATGTTCTTGACTCGTTGTCAGCAAATGTGTGAAACTTTGTCCATTTCTATCAGCAAAACCCATAATGTAATAGCTACCATTTACTCTCCCAGCTCAAGGGGAAGAGGTCTGTTGTACATGAGCTTCAAACATTATTAATAGGTAAAGTGGTCACAAAAGACATGGGATTTAGTTTTAATTTTGAAGAAGCAAACAAGGATGTTTTATGCAATTAAAAGAAAAATTAAGAGTTTACAGTCAAGTATGGTTAATGACACTTGCAACAGAAGTTTGCCTCCAGTCGTATGCTATTTAGTAGTCCTTAATTATGTTATCCCATGCTATTTTTTTCCAAAGTATTTTTTCCTTATTTGGTTTGTGAGATGGACAGGGTTTGTTTCATGAACAGATGTTCACAATTTTGTACAATGTGTGACTCCAGGCCTTATTTCCTGCATTTTATTCAGACTCTTACTCTGAAGTCAAAATGATTCTTCCCCTCAGGGGCTTTTCATGATGCTCATCACTGTAATATCTGAATAGTTTCTCCCAAAATAATTAATCTGCCTTCACAGCACCCTTGAGGTGTGCAAGTTTTATCTATCTGTTACAAGCAAGCAATAAAGGCAGAATGAGACTGAGATCAAATATCTCCTCTATTTTCAGACTGTTGAATCTGAGATACCCGAGACACTGTCAAGACAGGCACTTTTTGTTGGTTTATTTTTAGGCACAACACATTAAACTTTGGCCCTTTATTCCCAAATTTTAGTGCTTGTCAAGTCATATCATGGGACATTAAACTGGGGAACCTGAAAAAGAGAAAAACAGATTTTCTCATTGTCTTTCAATGCTTGGTTTGTGTGATTCACTTAGCATCCTAAGCATCCTCTGGCAGGATCAGAATCTGTGCAGAAACAGTTACTGTGACACAACTTGCTGCTTTTTGCTTTCTCTCCTACTGTTAAACTTGTGCAAGAAATAGGATAGTGGTCCCACAAATGAGTGTTCATCCTTAGTCACTCTTTCTCTCTGAGATGGGCTGTATCTGTGCACCAAACGAAGCGTCTTCTAGAGAAGGAATCATAGAAAAATTTATCGTTTATCAGCCTGCTTATGCAGTGTGTGGGTTCCAAACTCAGGTTAAGGTTATAGTCTTTGGCCCACTGTTGTTTGGGTTTATTAGCACTAGTCTTTGAAGCTTTAATGCTCTCTCTTGTATTGCAGAGTTTTTTTGTCATGTATGTTTTTCTTTAAGCAAACATAATGATCTAGAAAATGTACAGTTTTAAGGGAATAAAAGTAAGTCCCTTAAGCAAATTATGAATTTGTAGATATTATTTATATTACAATGAATTTTAATACAGTATATTGTTAGTTTCTAATAATTTGTAGGCTGTTTACTCAAGTTTGATGTGAAAGGAAAAAAATCAATGGAACTTCTAACTTGTCTCCAAAGCAGTTAAATTTGACAATTACGGAATGATTGCAAGTATCAGTATGAACAGAAGTTAACTTTCAGTGTCGTAAATACAACAACTGTCCAGAAGAGGCCCTGATTAGAGAGGAAGCATTTGTTACAAAAATGCTTCTCCTGATGTTAACCGGAGGATTTTGTTTTTAATCTAAGGAAATAGAGAAATGACATTTTGGTATTTGTTACTGAAAGGTTAACTACTCAAATCACTGTATTCCAAGAGCATCTTGGAATACCTGCACTGTTCTTGATAGGATGATACCCTCCTGTACCATGTGAAGCTCATTGCCTGACAAATCCGAACTATCTTTTTGCCTTCTAGTGCCAATTCATCACTAACCCATCAATAAAAGTCATGTTAGGAAGCCTTTGGGAAATAATCCCTGTATGAATCTATCAAAACATACAAAGTTAAATTCAAAATGAAAATGTCATAGTTTATATACAACATTGTAAGTGGTTGCATTTCAAGCTTATTCTGACAGAAGGCTCATTGATTGTCTCCAGTCAATGGGAGCCCAGAGTTCACTTCCCCTACTTGTGTGCACCAAAAATGGTACCTCTCATGGGATGTTACTCTAGGAATGCTCTGTAATTACCCTATGTGTAGGCCTATGAAAGCTATTATACTTCATATAAAGGAATTAAAATTACTCATTAGGCTGTGAGATTGAGTAAAGACAATAGACTGTATGGCTTGTTGCTCTCTTTCTTGTTAGAAAATCTGAGTTTCAGTCCTTGTTTCAAGGACTGTTTCATTCACTTTTACTGTATTTCATCCAGTGCTAGTAGTATTAGTTAACTTTCCCCTCCTCTTTACTCTGCTTAACTATTTAAAGACTTCACACTTTTTTTTAACCTTTTGAAGTAGGTGTTTATGTGCCTAATTTCAGAGAAAAGCCCATGATTATGGGTAAAGGTTCACTCCTGCAGGTCAGAGTTGCAGGAACAGGTGTGGAGCTTAACACCTGGAGAGTTCAAAAACTGCTTATCTTTTATTAGGGGTTCCTATTAGCTGTGTCTGGTAGCGTCCTGCTCAGGTAGTGGTTGCTGAAGTCTTTATCTCTGTTGCTTTTTGACTGTCTCATTTCAGGTGCCCAAATAGTAGGACTTGCCAACACTGAGCATTTTAATGAATGTGCCCTTTGAAGATCTAGCTTTAATGCCTCTGTGCCTAATATTCTACTCAGTAGAGATATTTCTCTGTCATGTGTTGCTGTGAGATGGTATGATGCCCAGATACTAGGCTGGGGATGTGGCGCGGGGATATAAGAAATGCAAAGAGTGCTTGGAGCGAGTGTGGTTCCTGCCATTTGCAGAGAGACCGGACCACGTATCCCAGAGCTGTGGGTGCTCTGGGGTGAACTGGGAAGCAGGTTTGTGCTGTAGCAGCTCCTCCTACGAGGGTGTGCTACTGGCAGGATAATAAGGATCCTGAGGTGATCCTCCTTCAATTCTGAAATTCAAGATTGTTGTTGTTTTTTTTTTCTCCCTGGTTTGTTGATAGGGCTTGGGATGCCTTGGGAATGGGGGTAGTCTTTGTGTTTGTTCAAATCCTGGTTAAGCTGTCCCCTGGAGAAGACAGTAACCAGTAACTTCTTTTTGATGGCTTTTGTGGTATAACTTTGTTTTTTCAGGAGCTCAGCCTGCCCTTTCCATCTCCCTGCCGCGCAAGCCTGCGCTGATACGCTCCTCCCAGTGGCTGAACTTTGCAAAGCTTTCTCAAACCAGAAAATTGCACTGAACTTTGTTAAGCAACCTTGAATTTTCCCTTACTTTGGTCTGTTGTACCTCCTAGTGTAAAATACAGAATGATGGCTACCTCTGGGATATAGTTTGCGGTTGGTGGCAGACTGCTGTTCATTTGATTGTTATCTTCTGAAAGAAATACTTGCAGGCTTATAAGCCGTGGAGAAACTACTCAGAAACTCAGAAAGCTGAGCTGCTGGTATAAAAGCATCAGCGCTAGCACCATTACACTCTCTGGGAAACTTTGCTTGCTGATCTTGGAATAAGGAAATTGTTTTTAAGGTTAGTGGCAGGGTTTATAGAGAGAAATGAGTGTGAAGAAAGCTTTATTCATAATTCATTCTGTGCTTGGATCTTACGGCTTTCAACTCGAAATGGCACTAGCAAAGGGGAGGAGAGGGAGAGAAAATGAATGGCACCATATGGGTTGCTGGAGTAGAGAAGAGCGGTCGTGGGTGGGAAGCGTTATGCCTATTTAATAACAAAGACACTGTCTGTGCTAGTACATAGGGAACACGAAAATAGCAGTTCACATCCTGCTTTTTCCCCAAACTGAAGCTGTCTTTTGAATGACTGGATTTGACAAGGTCGTGATCTGTGTGTCTTGTGAATTTGACTGATCTTAATGACCTGAAACAGGGCAAGCAGAAACTGTCACTGTCAGAGGAAGGTTATCTAGAACACCAGAAAGAGTTAACGGCATCTAATATTTATGAACGCGGTGGTTAAAGTTGCTGACACGACATAAAAATGTGCAGCATGCTACATGAGCCTGTAGAAGGTGGTATGGCTGCTGTGCCTCCTCATCCACTCCTGCTCTGCATTTCTAATCTGGGGGCAATTTGGCTAAATCCATTGATTCTTTCTGTGACCATTATCAGTGTATATGTGTGCATATGAAAAATGTTTTTCATTTAAGATGCTCAGTAGACTCCATTGGTGTGTTAGTTACTTTTTTCCAAATGCTGAAGGAACAGTGAATCAGTGATGATAAAAAAAAAAAGAGGCGTATTTCTTTCCCCACTTGTATCGGTGCTACAGAAGCTGCTGTCAGTCATCTGTGACCAATACATCTGGAGTTGACACTTTCAGCTGAAACATTTGAGGAACATAAACAATGCTGAAAGCTCCTCAGAGAGAGTCTCTTTGTCTGTGGTTTTGTATTTTTTTAGCATAGTGAGCTGTACTGGATCCTCTGGGTGCTGCATGTTACAAAAATAGGAAAGAGAAGACAGGTTTTTGAAATCAAGAGGTATTTATAATCTCACACTGACAGTAGCAAATTTTATACTAAGTAATTAAGAAATTAAGCAAATTTTTTATTGTATTATGATTTCAAAATACTAGTAACACAAATGTGTTTTCAACTATGTATTGTACAAATGGATATTTTATAACTGGGATCTCATCGTTATAATAATTATTTAAGCACTTACTGCATGAATTCAGCAAATCACTTCTGCTCTTTCCCATGCTGTCAGGTCATTTTTGCAATTAGTTCAGTGCAGAGATTTCTTTGTTTTACTTTCTGATCTTCGGTCTGCAATGCTGGAGATGACCACAGGATGGAACCATTTCATTTTACTTAATATGGTGCTGCAAAACCTTTCTGTGTGTGGCTGAAGTACGTGTTTCTAAGAAAAAAGCTTTTATTAAATAATGATGTTACCATTAAAGTTTAATTTAAAGAAAAATGTAAAAACCACAAACAAATCAGATATAAAGTAGTGTTTCTATGAATTTGGAATGATCAAGAAGACTGTACTTTTTCTTTTGCAATCTGTAGTTATTTGGAATAATCGGAGTTGAAAAACAAACAGAACTTAAATTACGCTTTGAAGTCATGAGGGCTTATGAGAAAGATACTATATACCCTATACAGCAGTATTTGCCAGCAGATTATGTAGCCATAAGGTTTTCAAGACTTGACGTTGTTTGGCAGATAGCAAAAACCTTCCTCTGTGGGAGACGTTAGGCAAGAGTCTTTTAAAAGTCATGCTTCAATTATTCTGGTTAATTAAAAAGAAAGAAGCTTTGTAACTAAGGGAGTAGTTGTTCCTTTATTTTTTGAAATGAAGTTCAGAGTCAATTTAGAGCTAAGGTTATGGGGTTTATATTCTCTTGCCTCTCACTTTGAGTAGATGAACATGATGGTTGCTGTTGTAACACCGCGTGCTACATCTGGGACTTTCAGAGATGAGTAATTGAGTTGATCAGCAGTTTAAAGAATTAGCTTGTCTATCTGGAAACTTTAACAGATTCATGTCATTTCAGATCCATACCAAGATGTTCTTGGCCTGTTGATGTCTATGGTAGCAGGAAAGGATTGCAGTAGAAAGCTACTGTTTTGGTTTGCTAACAAGGCATTTTGCTTAAATACAAATGATAAACTTGTGTGTATACTAGTGGTAAAACAGACCCTTTCTGGCTTCTCTTGATGATGAAAATACAATGAATAACAACTTGTTGTGATATCATCCCCTAGATAGTGGACAGCAGTCAAATCTCATTGCAACCCAAGCTCTACATACTCACGTTAGAGTCCTGAAATCTTGGTTCATGTTGTGTGTGGGTCAGGAGGTGCTATGGAGGGGAGACCACATTCCTGCGTGCTTGGCAACGGGCGTGGGGCAGGTTAACAACATGCAGTGACTTCTTTTTCCTCCTTTTCTGTCCTATGTTGTAGTGGTGGGATTGGAAACAAGGAACAGAGCCTGTGAATGTCTGTAGTACATTGTAAATGGTGTGATATTTAGCTCCTTATTTCAGGAGAGGAACAGACACAGTAAACATACCGTAAAATAGGAATATTCTACATTTTTTGAGTGGGTTATGCCTGTTTAAGACAGCTAAACAGCACTGGCAAAACTGACTTTGAAAGTGTAAGAGTGCCCATCTGCTTTGTACCAATGCAGTAAGAGGATTTAAGGAGCACAAATAGAAGTTCAGACAGAGAAGTGCAGTCCTGTTTAATCTGAGATTCCTTTGTGGATGATGCTAGGATTGGTTAGTGCAGTGGCTCTGGGGATCTGCACATGAACTACTGAAATTCTGCTTGTATTACAAAGTTACCAAATTTGTAAAATGGCTCAATATTTAAACTCATTATTTCTTTTGAAAGAGAAGAGCACCTTAGAAGTAGCCTTCATTTGTTAGGGATTTTGGAGGAAATCCAGCCCTGTTGAGGAGAAGATGACATGTCTAAATTACAGTATGAAGAAAAGGAATGACTAGTTAGAGGAAACTATTTGCTTTGGTATTCTTCAGCCTTACTTTCCAGATTGCTAAAACCCAACAGAGAACAGCTGTGTTTCCCAAGCTAGATTAACTAAGTCTGCTGCTTCATCTTCTTTGCGATGACTTGAGTGTGAAGTGGTGGCAAAGCTCTTTCTCTCCTCCTGCTCTAGCTGTTGTCTTTTAATTCATTTTAAAAAGAGAATAGACTTTACAAGATTTTATGAACCCAAAATCACTTTTTTTGAATATTTGGTGAAAATGACTATTCAATTCAGAAGTGAAAAATAAATCTTATTTTTCTGATTATTAGCCTTGTCATAATGTTTGTCACTTGCATTTATGTAGCCATACTCTGACTTCTGCTGTGAAAATGCATATGACCTTAAACATGTCACTACAGAGACTTTTCATTTTGTGGTATCTCCAGGTAGATAACTCTACCCACTTCTGATTATGAAGAATTTTCATAAGTGGCTTTTGGCTTAGATGGCTTGTTCTTTAGACAGCTGTTGGTTTAAGAAATGTAACAGAACATTGAATAGATCTGGGGAGTTAACCCTGGGTGGAGCTTTCCTGTAAGAAAAGCAAAAAATAATTTTGTTATATTATCATTTGTAATGTCGGCATCTGCTTGTTGTGTTGCAGCACCTCCCAGGTGCTAAAGTTTCCAGTCTGCTCTGGTTTATAGCTCCTTACCTGCCCTGCTCTTGCAACTAGACTACCACAGTGTAACTGAGAATTTCAGGCTGCACAAGCATTGGGTGATGATGAGATTTTTTTGGTTTAAGGCTAATTAGCTGTTAACTTGTTAATTAGTGGATATTCCTACATCAGAGATCAGAATTTTGTGCTGCTAATTATGATCTGGTATGTGAAACTGTGCTGATGCTGGCAATATTGGCAGACTGGAATAATTAGAAGTAGCGAGAAGCAAAACCAAAGTACTTATAATGTAATTGATTTAATAGGGTATTCAGTTTTTCACTGCTCCTTACTACCTCAGCAATAACGAGAACAGTGTATGAGCTGTTGCACATATTGGAAGCCTGATTTGTCTCTGAGTGTATGATCAAGCTCTATAGCCAAGTAGGCAATGTATAAATTGGTGTAAAAGACTCTTTTAAGAGAGTGTAACGTGAGTTAGCACAACATTTAGAAGTGCAGCCAGATCTCATTGCTTTGGGACTTTTGGCTTCTGGGGAGTTGCATGTCGTGGTTGTGTCAGCATGGTGCTGCTTGGGTGGTGCCCCAGGTTGGTGGCTGGAGAAGCTGGAGCACCTTGCTGGTCAGAGGCAGGTCTGTTGGGGAGAGTCAACAGTGTACAGCGAAAGGCCAAAGTGCATAACATAGAATAACGTCTAAAGACCCAGAGCTGTCATTAACATGAAGTACTACAGTAGCTTGGGTTGGGTGTATATTTGGAGTTACTCTGACCAAGTGTTAAAATATATATAATCCAAGGTGTTTGAGCTATCCATCTCTACATAAAAGTTTCTATGCCTTGCTTTTTCATATGGAGTTGAGGTTGTGTGGGAATTTAAGTTTTGTGGGATTGTTTTTTTTGTTTATTTACTTTTGCTGTAAGCTGGAAGCGTGGTCTACTTGTAGGATAATACTACTGAGCCTGTAAAATATACTGTTATCTCTGTATATTTTTTCTTGCTTTTCTGTTGTATTCTTTCTATTCACTGTTACATACTTTTTGTCTCTTTTGCTTTCTTGTGCTCTTTTACTTGCCAACGTAACATCTCCTTTGCATCACAAGTGACGGTGGGGAGAGGTCTGCTCCTGTGGTCACCTGCCCATGTAGTCGGCACAGGGTGGCTGGGCCCTTGCTAAGGTTGGTAGAAATGTTGCGTCAGCGCATTGTAGGACGGGGGGTGCTGGCACCTCTATGGTAGCCATCAGCCATTTTGATCTCCTGGTAGGGATATAAAAAATTAGAGCTGAAGCTTGAGAGGGAAAGATTGGCCGGATCTGTGCAATGCTAGGTGAAATCAAAATGGGAAAAGCAATATAAAGGAGGAACAGAGAAGGGAAATGGAAAGCGTTGAAAGATGATTTAATGGCTGCACACTAGTGATGTGTGTTGCATAGCAATAAATACGGTAGGAGTAGAAACGGGGTGGGGGGGGGAAAGGCCAAGGTGGATGAACAAGTTAAGTGCAGAATGCAATCACAGATAAGAGGACAAAAATTGTGAGGCAGAGATCCAGAAAAGGCTGGGAGAAATATAGAAAGAAGTTCAGGGAGTATAGAAATTGATGAGAAAAGCAAAGATGAAGGATAAAAAGATGATTGCACTTATTTTTAAAATAAGTATTTAAGATAAAATGACTTCTTTTATCCAGTTGGAAAAGGCTCTCCTCTTGCATGAGGATCCTTGAAGCACTGGGAGAGGTTGAGGAAAAGATGGCAGCAGATCAAGCGGCCATGTTTGGCAGGGTTAGGAGCAGCAGGCCCAGCCTCCCAGGCTCAGATCCACCTCTCTGCTCTTCTCTCCATCGGTACTGGGAAAGCTTCCGCCCTCACTCCAGTTGTCTGCCCCCATCTTGCATTTAGGAGTATCTCGGCATGGTTTAGGTGTTTTTCTCCAGCCAGCTGGAGTTGCATCTCTGTCAGGAGCACCACCAGGCAGCATTTAGCCTCCCAGGAAAGCGTGGCCTCTACTCTTCAGATGCCAGTCTCTGCTTAGGGACGATCTTCTACTTCCTTGGCAGAAAAAGGCATGGTTTTGCTCCTTTCTTCTCTGGTGCAAATTGTCCTCCTAATTGTAAGTACTAGAGTTCCTCGTATTGAAAACAGATGGTGAACTATAGACCCTGAGATGAGTCTTTTGCCTCTCCTCAAGTCTCTGCGGTTCCTCTGGGGTAAAGACACAACAAAACCAGATCCTCTTAGCTCCTAAGCCTGTCCTTGCTTTAACATTCAAATAGTTGCCTGCAAATCAAAAGACCTAGTTCAAACGCACATACAACTGCCCCCACCCCGACCCC
>Ga0065711_1039829_pt1 | contig 17468 bp, 8 predicted proteins | sample Hoacrofraction12_FD_59098 | JGI IMG/M metagenome (GOLD analysis project Ga0065711, IMG submission 59098) | Hoatzin crop microbial communities from Cojedes, Venezuela - Epithelial fraction 12 v2 (version 2) | ecosystem: Host-associated > Birds > Digestive system > Esophagus > Crop | place... | reverse complement strand
AAAATAAAATAAAATAAAATAAAATAAAATAAAATAAAATAAAATAAAATAAAATAAAATAAAATAAAATAAAATAAAATAAAATAAAATAAAATAAAATAAAATCTCGTGTTGCCTGAGAGGGAAGGCACACACATACAGCCCATGCAGCACACACGGCACAGGCAGCACATGCCGCCTGCCCACGTTCCTTCACTGGGGGCTGCCGCTGCGACCGCGATCCCCCCGCGCACCCGGCAGGGACGGCGACTGAGACGAACCAGCCCCTGCTCTGCAGCAAGAGAGGACCTGGCCCTCCCTCCCCGCTACAGGGAGAGGAGAAAAACTTACTGACCCATGCGCTGGATAAATGAACAGACTATCCATTAACTAGCGAACTGCACAGAACAAAATTATGTTACAGACAATAAAATGAATATGACTTTAAAGTGTTCATTAAAACTGTCACCAACCGTCTAAAATTTAACCTACAAACCACAGCCGTCGGCCATATATCACACCAGAAGCTTGCCAAAAAAACCACGATTAACCTGTGCAACGAGCACTAATTTTGACATACAGTAAATTTTGGTTTTAATTGGAATACCTACAATTGATTATAAAATAATTCTCCCACACATGAAAAGAAACCAGCAAAGTTTGGTCACACATTTATTAGCTAAAAACTAGGGTCGGAAAACATCTAGGTATCGGTGACAACAATCTCCTTACCTAGAAATCAGCTTTCTTAGCCAACAACCAGAAGCTTTACAATCGCAAAATACATTATGTTCATTTTAAAATTTGATTGCATCACTAGCTTCACTGGTTTTGTTGGAATCAAAATCTCAAACATGGAAAGTAAAACTTGCGATTTATTAGTTACACACCTCGATACACAGTTCAACTTCCTTTTCTCTTTCGGTATCTCTAGGAAAAGGCAGCCTTTGGGTAAAACGCACATTTATTTGTGGTGTCAAATCGAGTCCAATCAATAACTCAAGTTAACCCCCAAAAAAAGAATATTTCTCTTTGTGCTTCATATTTCTATAAATCCTAGAAAATCCCAATTTTATGACTCTAAACCATACCAAATAAACAGAATCCATGTGTCAGCTACAACGTTGACTACAAATACTGAGAAGTTCCTTTTTCAGCTAATCGCCTCAAAAATTCTGTCCCCCACGAGCCACATTTTGTAGACAAAAGACACCGCTGTACACAGTATATTTTTGCCTAAAAAACCTAATAAAGGTACAGACAGCATTACAAACTCGGGGGGGTGGTTATTCCCAGGCCTGTCGGTACCACGTGCCTCGGGCGGAGGAGCAGCCGGGCTGGATTCCGAGGCTGAACCCAGAGCTTCCCCTCACGCTGAGCAGCCCGGCATCATCCGAAGCCCCAGGGTGAGGAGGAAGGGGAAAAGGAATTCTGTGACTTCTGCCACTGTGTCATCTGCACGAAACCTTGGAGCTACGTAACCTTCAAAATCCAAAGAACTTACTTTTTACCTTCTTTGAAATACCAGCAAGAAGTGTCTATGTATTAAAAATACATACATTCCACATTTAAAGTTAAAATTTCAAAATTATGCTTTTAGCTTCACTGTTGATAAAACTTAATTAAGCTTGGCATGTCTATAACATTTTCTGTTTTTCTAGAGGGTGGAGGGGAAATTTTACAGTATATCATGAAATTTGGCTAATAGAAATGGTAAATACAAGGTAAAAACCTATCTGTCTGGAACTGATTTCTGAAACACTGATCTTCCTTCCTTCCTTATGGACTCTGTTTTTATTGTATTATCTACGGCTGCGTGGAACTTGCACAAGTGTGGACAACGATGTATTTAGCAACTAATATTCAGCTTCAGCACAAATAAAACATCTACAATTTGCTTTTAAATGTGGTGGAGACAATTTACTAAAATAAAAACTACAGCCCCATAGACTCTAAAACTACTCTTAATAGCACTTATAACAGTTTCTGTAGTATGAATAGATGTGTGTAATTTACACGCAAGTTGGTTTTAATTATCACAGTTCATAAAGGCCTTTCTACCTTAGATCTGTCAAAATGAAGAGAGTGATTGTAAGTTTTTAACATGGGAAAAATCTCTCGCAGGATCCTCCCTTCTGGCCTCCTGAAAGGAAGCTCCTCTCGGCACGCCCAGTTTGCTCAAAGAACGGAAAAGCGGCTGCAGGGTGCTCGTCAGCTGCGTGATTGACAGACGTCACACTGCGCGACGGCTCACCAGCCGGCCCCGTTCCGGGTGGGAAGGGACCACCTCCTCCCCCCCAGCCCGCCTTGGCCAGCTCGCTGGCCTAAGCCCTAGCGCTCCCTGCCAACATCATAAATGCTGCCATTAAAATATTTGTTTTAATTCTGACCTCAGAGTCACAGCTAATAAACAAGAAAGGGAAGGAGAAATTGAAAAACAAACTCAAGGCAGCTGTTGGACCGGCCATTTCACAACTGCCTCTAACGGCATCCTTTAATTCCACGGCTATGAATAGCAGCCATACACCACAGCCTGCATGCCAGCCAGGCAACCCAGCAGGGTTTTCTTTTCAGTTCATTTTGCAGTGTTATTCCGGCGTGTAAATTTTACTGTATTTTTAACTTTTCCTTTGAGATGCGGCCTGCAAACAATGGCGAACTCTTTGCTGGGGGCTTCTCACCAGAACGCGTACTAGCAATGGATGGCTTTTGTATGATTTTTCCCTAATCTTCCTCACATACAAGAACAACAGAATTTTTTTGTGTATATCTAATCCATGTTTGTGTGTGTGTCAGCCCCGAGCCCATTTAAACCCATCCAGTGACCAGGGGAGTCATGTTTCAGAAGCTGCGCGTTACCAAATCACATGAAAGAACCAGATACAGAGGAGCTTATGCTATTCCATGGACTTCACAAAACTTACTGGCACATAAAACCAAAAGTATTTTTTTTTATAGGTCTTTATAACAATAAATGAAAATACTTTTCCAGAATGCATAGCATTACAAATACTAACTAGGCAGAGAATCAGGAACCTGAACGTACTTAACAGAAATCCATTTAAAAAAGACAAAGAGGCCACATCCTTTTCAAACTGTAGATACAAATAAAGAATCAGATGATTAAAAATTAGGAGCGTAAGAAAGCCAGAATTTCCAATTTATTTCGGAATATATTCCTTGAGGATGGAGGAAAATACAGATTACTACATTTTTTGCAAAATAAAATTCATTGGTGTGTTTTTCAAATCTGTAAAGACCCTCCCCGTCTGAGTTTCCAGGCTTGGTATGTGGAGAGGTGAGCAATAGCACCTCACACCCTCCAAAACAAAAGACTTTGTTTCCTTTACATGTTGACGGCATATTTTCATTTTTTAAAAAATAAAAACCAATGACCATTTCTTTTAAACATGTGGAAATTGAACTTCCTCCAAATAACATATACCCGTAGAGATCTATACTGAAATGTCTTACCAAAATAAAAAATTTAAAAAAAAGGGGAGCAGACCTAATGCCTCCCAAATCCCACCGCAGCCTTAACTCTCAGTACCATCCCAGCTCAGGATCTTTGCATCCACAGCTCTGCTCAAGTCCCCAGACCTGACATGAAAATAAAACTTTGGAGCGGTATTCAAAGGAACAGCACTAAAGCAAAGCACTCGAACGAAGCCAGGCACAGACACCGCCGCACCAGCTCACGCCAGACGTCTGCGCAGCCCAGCGCCTTTCTTGCCTCGAACAACAGGGACCAGGAATCCTCTCTGCGTCCACGATGGCAGAGGGAACAAAGTGAATTAATTTTAATGGACTACGGCTGACAGCAGAATTGGTGAGGTTTTTTCCTCCTTTTTTTCCTCACAGCCTCTAATACAACATAATGAAAAATGAGGATGTTTGTACGGTTCCTCCAGTCTAGACACTCCCTGGTTTAGACTAATCCAGTTTACCACTGAGCAACTGATGCTAATTGGTAACATCTAATCCGCGCCCTTCCCTCTCTCCAGTTCAGACCCTGCATACACTTCCAGTTCCTGGCAGACCATCATCAACATGCTGAAAGCTCGGAGGGGTTTTCTGTAAACATCTTTAATTAAGTAACCTCCTATGGTGCATTCCTTCCTTTTGTGAACTTTCAAAATTCAGTCCAGGGCACCTTCATCCAGAGTTTACACAATGAGCTCTCGTCGACGTACATCACGTAGCAGACAGGATTCTGCTGCGATACTGTAATGACCAGGACATTCTGCAAATGGCTCGCATCTGGGGTTTTAATTATATAAACATATAAATACATATATAAAAATATATTATATGTAAATGTCATATATATATAAAAGTTTAAAGCCTCCTAAAGACAAATTCTTGCATGATGTTGCATTGACAGAAAAACATCCTACTAACCAAGAAAATATTTGCCAAACTTTTTTTATCCTGGCAACATTTTAATTATGGTAAAAATTCAACCACAATAAATGCAGTGTCAGCACTGCTGCTTTACATTACATAACAGAAAATTGTTACTGGCTGTACGCAACTGCCATTTCTAAATATCTTCCATCTATAGCATGGAAAAGGCCAAATCACCATTCCAAGACATGGTGGAAGACTGTGCTGTCCTGTAAGCCACCGCCACAGAGCAGACGTGTTCATCGGAAAAAGGAAATCAGGCAGGTGACGTTATCTGCAGCTCAGTTCAGCTAACAACATCCCACAGTATTTTTGCGTGGCCAAGGTGTATTGACAATAATCCTAAAAGACAGGTCTTGTTCCTGGACCCAGTCTGAAGGTATCAAGGTTTTCTTCAGAAAAAAATATAACCAGGAAAAATATGTTGCATAGGCTTCAGAGCAGTCTGAAAAGTTATCTAAATTAGCTAATGTGAACTAGTAAACAAGACTAAATTTTTGTCTGGACACTCTGCCCACAGTAAGCTGGCCTTCAATTAATCCAGAACTGAATACTGAAGCTAAAAATAAATCAAGCCAATGTTAAGGCTAAGTAGAAGCATCCACACAAAAGCTTAATGTGATTTTCATTTAATAAGCGAATTAAAGTAACTGTTCTTAGAGTATCTTTGTAAGTATAAGCCTCTTGTTTCCACTATATCAATATACATTCCAGAGGTACATTAATAAAGTCCCCAGTCTATTAATATTACTTCACTTCCTTCTATTATTTATTCTCATCTTGAAAAGTTTTAATAAAAGGCTTAAAGTCTTCCTAAACGTTAGAAGCCGCCCGCCTTTGCTCAGCAACGCAGGAGCGGACACGGTGCTCTGAACTCCGTCTGCAGCAGCGGCTTTGCCCTGCCGACGGGACGCGGGTTCCGGCGGGAGCGGAAGACGCCCCGCACGCAGCTCCCTCCCCTCGCAGCGGTGCCCGCGTGCCTACGAGATGTGCCTTTCTTCTTAGACATGGATCCTTCCCAGTCCGGTGGAAGAAATATTCTTCTTCTCCCAATCAAGTGTGAAACAGTGCTGGAATGAAGAGACGTCCAGTGCCCGCCATTCCAAAGCTCTGCGTACCCGCAGCGCCCAGCCAGCGGCCGCAGCTCCCCGCAAAACCCAGCCGGCTGGCCGGCCGCTGCCGGAATTCATCGGCTGGCAGGGGCCCGCTTCTGGGCATCACCTGCAGCGGGGCCCACCGCTCCCGGCGTACACGCACGTCTCCTTGCCACCCACCGCGGTGCAAGCCTCGCTGCATGGGAAGGGGTTGCGGTAAAAAAATAAATACATACCATGTGTATGCAATACTTGTGAAGTGAATATACTGCAAAATCCGTTCCCTATTTGCTGTTAGTATACAGCTTCTCTTCCATGGCACTTGGCAATGCTAAATTATTACCATAACATTCATTTAATTTATGCAATATTGGATGGATGTCTAAAAAAAACCTCAAAACACGAGCGCTTCAGAAGAGGGACCTCATCTTCATGTAAGTCACAAAAGCAACCGCTCGCACTTACAGCACTAGATAAATAGATCACAGTTTTGACACGTAATAAAGTGCACAGAAAAACTGTGTCAGTTTCCTACGGAAGAAAAGGATCCGTCAAACACTCATATTCTAGCAATTAAAAAAGGAAAAAGAAAACAAGTAACAGTGCCAAGTCACCTGAACTTGAAACTTGGAACCAGATTTATTACGCACACTTCCAAAACCAGAAGAACGCTGTATGGGAAGCGTGCCCACCGGCCAGCAGAAACACCCTCCCCAGAGCTGCCAGCACAACCGGCCAAGAGCACGGGTTAAGGAGCCTCACACCATAACTTTTATTTTTACCACTAGAATAAGGACCCGGTTAGCATTTCACGCCTGTTTCCCAAAGAGTCAATGGGCAACAAACGGCAAAGGAGGTCCAGTTCTTTCTCACTTTTACTGAGCTATCTTACCTATTAAAATGAACAATATTAAGCAGAGAGGCAATAACAATACGCGCAGGGACCCAGCTTTTAGAAATTTCACAGGCCTAAGGGAGTTTGTGGATGAGATGCCTGGCCACGAGTTCTCAGCTGTATTACAAACCCTCCACCCCCCACCATCAACCCACTCCCCATAGTAAACCATCACAACTTATTTTTTTAAAAGCCAAAATCTGATGTACACAGGAAAAAACAGAGAGAAAACCTAAACTACCAGGAACTGCAGTTTTTCTCTTTTATGGTGTGGTGGTTTTTTTTCCCCCCTTTCTAATGTTAAACATGATTTGCTATATGTCTTAGACCGAGAGTTTTACAGTCTCCCTAAAATCAACTGAATCGGAAGCAAGTTTTATTAACATAAGGGTCTGGAAGAGCTACACAGGGACACGCTAGACAGCATAAAAAAAAAAACACAAAAAAAACAACTACGGTGCCCCCTAAGTATCCTAAGTATACTCAGAAATGATAATTCAAGTTTGTTAATTTATTATTCAACCAGACTCTCAGAATAGCCATAGATCTAACACAAAAAAGCTAACTGTATGCCAAGTTCATTCTTCCTTCGAATACCTCAAAAACGGAAAAGAAAAAGAATTGAATAGATTTGCCTTGCATTTGAACAAAAGGTAGCTCTAATGCCAGCAAAAGTCACTACAGAAATGTCTACACTGCATAAGGAAATGCCCTGCAGAAACACCCCTGCTTCTTCTGTCGTGACTTTGCCTTGTAACGCAGCTCATGTAATGCGCTGCGTGTCCAGCGAGCTCTCCTTGCCAGCGAGCCCAGCTCAGAACTCCACATAGATTATTTACCTTGCTGGGAGGACAACACAACCCCCCATAGCCTCAAAACCAAAGCAAACAAACAGAAAAAAAAAACCAAAAAGACACCCTCCCCATCAGCGAGAGCCCTGCCATGGTTTGCAATGGCCTTTCAGCCAGGCCCACAATAACTTATCTTGGACCCTAAGTGCAGGAAAGGATTTCTTCCTGGTTTCAAAAGAAAGGTTAAGGAAAAATATGACTGCCATTTACTGACATTAGCGAGCCTCTCTCCTTCCCACTGGATTGTTTTCTGATAATCCTACAACGAAGCACTGTATTACCCCTTCCCAGGAGCTACTCTCACAATGATACCTGTAAATTCGATACTGCTATCTTATCACATATACCTTCTCCCTGGCAAGCTAGTGGTTCAGTATGAAAACAAACAGCAGAAATCCAAAAAATATCTCTTACTGGCAACTGATACCTTCAAAACACAACTTAAAGTGGCTGGGGTACTGTTCTACTGGTTTACTACACAAAAGTCATATATATCCATCCTCCGCATCCACTGACCTTCAGTGGTTTCCAGTGGCAGCGGTGGCTTTGTTTCAGATTTTTTTCAAACACAATCCTGTAAGTTTTCACAGACCTGAACACCTGTGGAGCTCACGGGCCCCTGGGACGAGACATGACGAAAATCAAGCTATTTGATCAGTCATAGAGAATAAAATAGTTCACCGAAACAGATCACTGCTCCCTATTTGCCTTTACAGCAGAAATTTGTAGTTGCTATGCTCTAGTGCAGCATCGCAGGGGCTGCTTGAAATGATGAGTAAAAGTGGTTTTTCTCTACAACGACCCAACAGACGAGGCCAGTATCAAAAGCCCCCTCTTGTTTTGTTCTGCTTTGTAATGAGCTCAGATTGATTGGCAATACACCACTATATAATGGATTAAGATGATGTTACTTACAACACTGGCTTCAAACAAAATTCTGCCTTGATGTTAAATAAAGCAGACAGAATGCTGGGTGAAGTGCTGCTCTCCTGCCGCAGGCAGCTGAGGTCATAGTTTTCAATTGTTGGGATCCTGCTGTACCCCGAGCAGGCGGCAGGATTCAATACCTTGCTGTGAATCATCCCTCCCGGAGGTACCTCCTAACACCCACAGTTTGCAATCAGTAAAAAATAACACCAGTTAGAAAAAGCATTTTGCCATTGAGTATCTTATTGCACCGTTAGATCCAAGGGAACAGCCTGCTATATCATAGGCAAGGGATTGTAGTTTTAGTACCTGAGCAAACCAAAAAAACTTGATTATAACACAAGTAACCCAATAATATGCAAACATATCCTTCAATTTAAAAAAAAGAAGTTAATTTGCTTTTGCATAAACATTCTGTTTCCCTTAAATTTATAGAATTATAAAAATTATCTTAAGGAGGCATTTAATTAATATCTATAAAGCATTCTAATTGAAGCAGCTGTACTTATTTCACTTAATCACCATTGCTCAACTCTAGGCATTACCTTCCTACCAGAGTACAAAGCAAAAATATAACTGTTCTGGAAGTGGCATAGTTGATTCTCCGTTAAGTGCACAGAGTTCCACAATAAATTCTTTTGAGTATCGGAAGAAAATTCGGCCGGAGGAGAATACAGGGTTTTCACGTCAAACTCACAGTTAAAATGCTGTGAACTGCACATCGCCATTGAAGAGCTCTGACACAACAGATGGGATGTCAGAATAAACCCAACTGGTCAGTAAAAGTGAAAATGTAAGTGACAGACACTTTTATTCTTTGAAATGGGACTCCATCCCCAAGACCTCCATGCTACAGTTTAGAAACCATTAATTTAAGCCAGCGGAAGCTGTTGATTTGCTGGCCAGTCCATTGACTACTACTGCAGTCAACCACAACAATTTCTGTGCTATCTATAGATAGGGTAATCAACATACAAATTATGAAATGAATAAGATATATTAACAAATAAGATCTGTAGTAATCTCTGCTGCCCACAATCATTGCTCATGCACAGAGAGGAAGGAGAGGAATAGGTACTTTTGAGGAGTTTCTTAAAATTATTTTCAGATTATAGTTGATTTCACCCAGGAAAAAGGACAGAATTGCAAATTCTTCATCACAACACACGTAACAGCAGTGTAAATTACTTTAAAAAACCATGCCAGTGAAACAACTCATTTTGTTTTCCTATTTATGGAGGAGTACCATTTAATACACGAGCTGATCCTCTGGTCACCTGCATAGCAGAACATCTGGATACCTGGCAGGTAGGATACCCAACAGAAAAGAATTCCTTCGTACTTCTGCTACCTCTGAACTGGTAGACTGCATCTTCTCACATATACCATAGCGTAACAGTTAAGTTCGAAATTGCCAGAAAAAACAAATTAACCAGGGTATGAGACACTCAACACTCAACAGAGCAGGTCAAAAGTCCTAGGAGCAGCGAGCAGATATTTGCACAATGACAACGCTATCTGCAGTTCCTCCAAAGCAATGGAACACCTACCTACGATATTTTACTGGCTTCATCTGGTTTACCACTACCACCCCAGAGCAGTAAAATCACTTACCACTAGGGTTAAAAGCCATGCAGCAAATCGGCTTTTCATGTGCAGGGAAGTGGGCCACAATGCCGTCGCTGTCCGAGTCCTCACTGACAAGCACCTGCATCACAGAGACAGAGACCAAGGAAGGTTAGTACGGAAAAACACACCCAAGAGAAAATAACAGCTTACCGACACAGGAACGGTTTTACAAGACACACACAGTGGTATGAATTAGAAATACAGCTGCACATGAACCAAACGCAACCTTCTGTAATATTTTCAGATAAAGAGCCACGAGACACGCTCACACAACCTACTGTTGACTAGAAAGGGTTGTGCACTTTTTTCCCGGATGCCCGATTTATGCTATTCAAATCAGGCAGAATGGAACAATATCACCATTTTGCCATGTGAAGTATGAATGGCTGCCCAGAACCTTGTTACAAAGGCAGCCCGTGCGCAGAGCACCAGTGAGTCACACTGATGGCTTCCATCGCCGCTGGCCAAAGCAAGGGTTGTGACCGTTCTGCGGGTCTGCCACCGAGAGGGCCTCTCACAGCTGAATTTGGGAGCGGAGCGCTCCGGCTCCTCCAGCCCCTCGCGTGCCACCGGACTCGGCAGCAGCCGTATGCCGGTGGGCTCGTGTGAGGGGACGCGGTGGCATCGCACCGGAGAGCACACAGAGCTCTTTCACGGTAAGCAACCACCGGCTTTCTCTGCACAGTAACAAAAATCACATAACAGAAAGAAGAAGAGGTAGCGCAGAGTTTTTCAAAGAAAAGGGAATACTTAACCAGCACAGAAATCAGTATTTTCTTTGGGAGGATTCAAGGTTTACATGGTAAAGGAGTGGAAGAACGGACCAAAACCCCAAACAAAGAAAGCGGGTTTGCTTTCCACCAGTTACATGGGTAGGAACACTGCAGCTTGCAGCTGGCTAATACGTGGTGATGGACTTGAGGTGTCCAGATTTCCAAACGACGCAGGAAGTACTAAGGCCCAGGCATGTGTAGGAAAGCAGCTGCCTTACAAAATACGCAGCTAACAAGCATTCAAGTCCATCTTGAACTTGCCTCAAGGGACATTAAATAGCAGCATCACAAAGGCTGTTAATCAAAACCCCTAAAAAAAAAAAATCATGCTGTCGTGAAATACCTGCTTGTGAACAGAAAAGCAATTCAAAGGTAGGAGAGAGTTTTCACGACGGAGGGAAATGAAGAGGAAAAAGAAATATCTGGACCGAGAGCTGTGTTGCGCAACACCTTCTGGAGAAAGCGAGAAAGGATGAGCTTCTGTTTTTTTAAACAAAAGGCTGTTCTACGTTAAAAAAAAACTACGTGGGCCAGCCAAAACTAAAGCTGACTGTGAAGACATACAAAAGGACCTCCAAAATGACACAGTATTACCAACGTCTAACTGTATGAAAAGTAAAAGATCTGCTCAGATTTATAGAAGTGAACCAAAATATGTGTGGACAAAACACAGGCAAGAGCTGAGAAAGTATTTTATTCCCTGGTTACATCGCACTGAAGACTAAATTAAGTAAAACAATGAGAAAGATCTGTCAGAATAAGACTTAATAAAAGGGTTTCTGTGGTAAGCAAAACCCACCTACTTCATGAGATAGTGCAAAATTCCCCATTTCAACTTCAGAATAATTTGTCTGTTGCCTCCAAAATAATCCGAAAGGTTTTTAATACTTCCTATTCCTAACAGATATCAGAATAATTGGAAGATATTTTTATGCTTCAAAAAGAGAAATCATCTTTAAATGTTTAAAGAAGTCACGTAATATGGATGAAGAGCCCTGCGCCTGACTGACTTTAAACGTTCAAACTACTTGGCACTGTCACATAAGCACAATTATGGTTTTGCTTTCCGTTGTCAGCATTTCGTGCTTATTCCAGAACCACTAACCAAAGGGTCTGGAGATCTTCCTAAGAGCTTTGCAAAGAAACAGTGTGCCTTGCTCAGCCTACATCAACTGCACTAAATCACTCCCATACATCATCTTTGCACAGCTTCCACTTCTAGGTAACTTGGTCTTACCCTAAACATTTCGCTGTAATTAAAGATACACGATAATGATAAAGTAACATCATAAACCAGCTTTACAAAAGAAACAGAAGTTTTTTAACATCTAGTCTGTTAAACAGAAGTATTGAATCTGGAATAGTGTAGGGATGAACAGTATCTAAATCACTGCTAAAACCAGTTATATAGCATATTTCACATGCATCATCTTCCACAGACTGTAAACTGGATTAATTCAGCATGTGCTTTGTTGGGTTTGTTTTTTTTAAACTGATGATAAAATCACCACCGCTCTCATCCCTGCAACATAAAACTCCTCTTTAACAGCCAAGAAACACTCTGGAAGGTAAGACGACCTTTAAACATTTTTCCTCTGGAAATACAGTACAAAACAAAAATTTCACCGCATTAAAAATTGTGAAACACCTCAGACATACCGATTTGAGAACACAGTAAAGCCCAGATCTATTATTTGTACACTATGCTAACTACCTCCATGCTTTAAAATGGCTTTGGTCGTTCAGTTGGGTTTTTTTTCCCAAATCACTCTTTAAAATGATCTTCCTGGAAAAATACCCTTTGTGTTGAATCTAAAGGCAGTTTTTCAAAATCTTCACTTCTGACTGTAAAAGCTGAATTTCAGATATCGCAACCCAGTCCATCCTTTGGCTGTTAGGCGAGTGCACTGTTTGTGTGTTATCGGCATGACGTCCGGTCACGAAAGAACAGCCACTGTCAGCTCGTGGATCCTGCGGACCCTCGTCTGTCACCGAGCCTGGCCCCTGCAGCGCCGTCAGACTCAAACTAAAATATGCCAGTCTCCTGCACCAGCCAGGTTAAAAAAAAAAGTTAAACCCCACTCCCCCCAAACACCTTCATTACTCAAAAATGGGGAAATCCTTGGGGAACGGATGCCACGCCACCTCCCTGCCTGACACCCACCGTCTGTCGCTGCCGCCCCGCGCTCGGGACACACACATGGAAACACGCTTGCTGGTGCAAGGTGAGATGAAGGTGAAAAAATGTTCTTAATCTTTTTTAAATCAACATGAAAAAAATAAATCCTTGTGGAACAGATGAGAAAGGAAGCAGTTTTTTCTTAAAGTCACCAACTTGTATTTAAATCTTCAGGCTGTACTGCAGGGTTTGTCATGTCCTTCCCCTGCACTTCGGCAGTGGACAGCTGGGGAAAACATACATCACTTTTTACAATTTCAACACTACAAAGGAAGGGGGAGAAAAAAAAAAAAATCCAAGGAATTAGAGCAGTTGCCTTAACTACACCATCAACCAACGAGCAGCCCCTTGGAAGCGTCCCTTTCAAACCCACCACAAAGCACCAGCCTGGCTCACACGCCAGCTCAGAGCTTGCACAGCTCTAAAATCACAGTATGATCTTCAACATTGTATATAACTTCAAGAAGACAAAATTATGCAGATATTTATACCAGAATACATGATTTTCTCCACTGGAGATCTTTAAATGGATATAACTGCCTCAGTACAACAGGGTTTATATAAACGTGGATAGATCAAACAGCACAGATTTCGTGCAGACGAGGACGAAGACCGGAGCTGCACAGTAATGAAGACATATTCAAGGTCTCTACCACGCAGACTTCACAAATTTTAGACAGCACTTCTCGCAAAGGCTGAAGTGGAAGACGCTATCTGCAAAGGTGCTGGAGAGGACGACGTCCATAGGCTAGCGAATGGCACGTTAAATCAATACTGACATTGTACAACTGGTTCCTTTCGGCCAGTTGATGGTTCCTTACTCTAAAAAGAGCAGAGTTGGGAATTTTTCTTGGAAGTCAAAACAGTGGTACGAATTGCCTAATAACACACGCAAGTTCTGTCAAAAAGTTCGAAGGAAGCAGCTCACTCCGCTGCCCGATGCACAGAGCACGTGAAGCCCACAGGAATCCCGAGGCTACAATTTTTTTCACCCCAAATAGGCTTTGTTCTCCAAGATAGTGGCCTCTAACCACTCTACTATCAAGAGTAAAAAACCTTACAAAGTCTCTCATTGAAAAAGGTTCATAAATCTTCGCATTTCTCTTGTAATTGCAGGGTCGCTGAGGTTCACAAGGATGCTCTAACATCTTCCTTGCAGAGTCCCCTACCACCACAAACAGAAACACCGTTTTAAGCAAGACAACCGACAAGAAAGAAACACTGAGGCTCTTCTACCAGGACGGCAGCACTCAGCCTACTCCTGGTGGCCAAACAGTATCCTCCCAAGAGACCTGCACCAGGATTTTGCAGAAAGCTGCTAGCAGAGTCCGCAGCTGGGCGCGCTGAGCCAAGGCGGCAGCGCTCTCAAGCCAGCCCTGCGAAAGTTCAGCAGAGCACCGCAGCTGATCGAAGATGAATCAAGTCCTCTTTATCTTACTCTAAAAGAGAAGCAGACAAAACACCTAGGGGATCGTTACATTTACTATCAGAAAATAACGTTTGCTTTGAGGGCAAGAGATAGCCGCAGCCGAGGCTTTTTTCCCCTATGCCATATTTTTCTTCAGTCGTTGGATTTTCCATGCTGAGCAGAAGCCACTAGTAATTATGACTCCAATTATTTTCATCTTTAGAGGCAAATTACACTACTTATCCCAGTGGAGACATGTTTTTAAATAAAACATGAAAGTAACACAAATAAAAATGGACACAAATCTAATCAAGCAGGTACTACTCTTAACAAAATTAAGAAAGAATAATGCCAACATCATAAAAACAAATAGGTTTGGCAATATTTATAAATATGAATATTATATAGCACGGAGATCTTTGCATGGACGCTTCTCAAGATCTCCACTGATTTAAATAGCTGAAGTTAGGGCAGTGTTCCTAAGACGCACGCACAAAACCCAACCCCCTCCACACCGACCCCCCCAATTAGCCTCCCCCAACTTATAGCTAAGGTCAAACATCAGTGGAAAGGGGCTAAAAGTGATAAATCTGCGGCATTAACTACTGCACTCCTTTTAATAGAATCCAGCATAAACTCAAAACAGCCTTGCGCTCAGCCTGAACCATTTATCTGAGACAAAAATGTCTTCTTGACAAAAAACAGATCTCCTTTAATAAAAGTGAGGCAGACAGTATTATGCTCTGAGGGAATCCTGTTGCTCTTTTTATATTTTTTTATATATAAAAAGAATTCTTCTGTAATACACATAGATATAAAAAGTGAAGAAAATTGATGCCAAATATACGAGCCTTAGAACATCAAATTAGCCGTTGTGAAAGCTGTTCTTCTACATAAAAGCACTGGTGCTAATGACCAGTGGACTTACATACGTAGTTAAAGTTTTATTATTGAATACACTTTATTCTTTTAGTATCTTTTTGCTTTAGACCAAAGTTTCACAACAATTCTTGCTCCCGATAAGCATCTTTATTTGGTTCAATTGTTATCAGCTCCTTCCCAAACGAAAATGAACTTTTGAAACTGCAGCAGTCTGCAGTTTTTTTCTGAAAATTCCTCTTTAATGCAATAAAAACTTAATAGGGAACAGAAAAAAGCACCAATCACATTTTAAAACATAAAAAGATCAACATGTTATCTTCTTTTTATTTTTTAAATATTTCCTCAAATATTTTCATGTGTTTCGGATGATCTGTGAAAGCAACACAACGCTATCTCATCCATCACATCGCTGCACCAAAAGCATTACGAATCAAGTTTTGTATTTTTAAATGACCGCATATTTCTCTGTCAACTACATGTTAGATGTTGAACAGATTTACATTCAGTCACAAAACTGGCGACTTTGGAGAAAGGTCATTATTGCCGACTACACGTGGGTGGCCGAGCTGATGAATTAATTAAGAATACAGAAACAAAGGTCGAAAGAAAATAATTTTTCTTTAAAACTCAAGCCACTAAAGTCTTACAGATTTAATTCCAATTACCGAAAAAGAAGACATCTGTAGAGCTTTAGTTTTATCCATTTCAACTAATTAACAGATTCAAATAAATAGTCGTTACATCTAACTGAAAAGTTTGCTAACACTTCATTAGAAGGAAGTTTAAACAAGCACACAACCTTGTTAACATATTTTGGCTTACCACAAAGTTACTCAGGCATCTCGATAACTATTTTTACTCCCTTTACAAATATATCATGACAGCCAACTTCAATAATTCTACATTCCTTTGCATTTATTTAATTACTTCATAATTCAAATTTCTTAAAGTACCACCAATTTTGAAAGTAGGAGCTATCATATAAACAACTGCTGGGTATGAGATTTTACTACAGTATCTACATTCATAAGGTTTATTAAAAATATTTTCCCTACAGATTTAGTCCTGCAAGATTACATTAGATGATTTCTTTGGTCTCTAATTGTATATTTTTCAATGGTAAGCTAACATTTCAACCTCTGCCATTTCTGTACATTTCTTGAAACACACCGAGTTCCATCTCACGTTCTTTATACCATGTATCTTTGGAATGGCAGTTATAATAAAAAATCAGTGAAATCTTAAAGCTGTAGTTAGTCCTTCTGGCTCACGTCCAAAACATGTTCCTTAATCGTCCAACCGGCAAATAAATCTATATATTCGTACATATGCACAGAGCAGCTCGTTCCATCTTTAAAATCTGTGTGTCTGTGCTCAAAGCAAACGGACAAGCGTGTGCACATACCATTACTCTGTAAGCCTTTTTTTTTTTTAATATTTAAAAAACTCAACTGCTCCCCCACTGAAAAAGTACTTATTTCTCCTTCAAAAGGACATGCTCGCTTGCCTTAGATTTACTGTTGTCTTCTGCTTTCTTTCTCTTTTTAAAGCACATAATGTATAGTAAAAAATGGAAGTAATCTTAAAAATAATAAAAAATATTTTATTACTTGGAAATTGGTTTATTTCATTACAACACCCAAATTCTTAGTTAGGCCGTGCAGGTAGGTTGAAATCTTTATTGACCTGAAGGAGGTGAGATATTCCTTTTACATCAGGAGTCTACTGACGATAAGAAAATACCTCCTTTCTGCTTCTGAAATTCTCCCCATTTACGGTTGGGCAGACGACCTCTGGAAACCACGCTCGCACGCACAAATAGATTTACGTAGTCGCTAGACAAATCTCTGATGAAAGGGATGCAAGGCTCTCAAACTCTTAATTCAGTCCAGAAAACACTTGGTAGGCATTACTAATTCTTGTGGCTTCCCAGCCAGCTTCAGCAGACGGATGCTGGCAGCGGGCAGCGCAGCGTCCCCACCCAGTCGAAATGAAATCTTCTGAAGGGGGCACCTTCATCGCGGGAGGAAGCAGGAATGCCACCAAGTGCTGCTTTGTACCCACCACCACTCTTATTTCCCACCTGGAATCTGAAAACTGGGATGATAAAGCAGTAACTTTAGAAAAATCACTGCCAGTCAGCATCACGAGCACCGCGACGCCGCTACGCAAGGCAGCGGCTGCGCTGCTGTAGGGCGATCCCTTTCTGCAACACGGCGGAGAGGCTGGGCTGGCACGCGTCAGGCTGCTCCATCACTCCCCGATTCCAGCCAAAGCGCTGGTAAGAACACAGAATCACAGAATGGTGAAGAGAAGGGCCCTCTGTGGGTCACCCAGCCCAACCCCCTGCCCAAGCAGGGTCACCCAGAGCAGGGGGCACAGCACCGCGTCCAGGCGGGGCTGGAATATCTCCAGAGAAGGAGACTCCACAGCCTCCCTGGGCA
>Ga0065711_1039828_pt1 | contig 17469 bp, 10 predicted proteins | sample Hoacrofraction12_FD_59098 | JGI IMG/M metagenome (GOLD analysis project Ga0065711, IMG submission 59098) | Hoatzin crop microbial communities from Cojedes, Venezuela - Epithelial fraction 12 v2 (version 2) | ecosystem: Host-associated > Birds > Digestive system > Esophagus > Crop | place... | reverse complement strand
CCCCCAGGTATTTAACCCTGTTACAATTTAAGTCTCTCTTATTTCTTAGATTTAGCTCAAAGACATTTCGAGCGTGAGGTGAAGTTTATTTAGTTTAAAGGCTGCTGGGCATCTGATTCTCAAAAAACTAACATTTCACATGAGCAGCAAACACACCTCAATCTTCCTGGCTAGAATTATACCTTAGTATTACAAAGTCATGTTTCAGTATTCGTGCCTCTGGACAGAAACAGGAGACACGAGTTCAACCCGCCTATGCTCCGAGCTGGCCATGCCCAGGAGCTGTATCCCCATGGCACCGTGCCCTTGCTGCGCCTTCGCTCCTTTTCATGTTCTCACCATAAAGTGAGAGTGACCTCCCAGGTAAACGGCTTTCAGATAAACTAAGAACTGCCTAATTATCCAAACCTTTACCTAAACCCACAGAAATAAGTGTAAAGGATCCACTGACGTTTGTTCTCAGTCTTTTCCCACATTCAGGCAGTACTGCTGCTCTACACAGCTATACCTTCTGACTGGATTCCCATGTCCTAAATAAAGCATATTACAGCAGCTTATGCAGTGAAGGGATAAAATTGCAGCTGACCACAGCAAGATCTACATAAAAGCAAGGTGTGACTTCAAGGAGCAAACTTTGCTATTTCAGTTCCCAGATAACACAGAAGAAAAGGTTCGGATGCCAAGAGGCATCTCAGAACACGCTCATATCCGCATTAGGCATGTTACTTTTTCCTCTATCTCAGTGTCATCTCCCTCACAACAGCCCCTACTGAATACTTGGAAAAGGAAAGACACCAAGAAGCAGCTGGGAAATAGCTTACACGACAGAACACCCCTCAGCCTTCACACCACTAAAATCTGGTTCATGCCCCAAGGCTTGAAAACTTTGTTTTCTTAGGCATACGACCTCCATCTACCTTAAGTTCCATGATTTGTTTCTAATACCTAGGAAAGTATTCCAAACAGCTATAAGTTTTATTAACTGCCTTTTTTATTTTACCTCGGTCAAGGAAATAGACAAATGACTGAACAGAAACTCATTTTCTTCCCCCCAAAATATGCACTATCTTATATGCTTTAAGTGCATCATCTTCTGTTCTATATTTATTGATAAAGCACCCCTGACTTTTCCATTTGTCCTGCAGAAGGCAGTTTTCTATACTCCCATCCTAACAACTTTTGGTAATGACAAAGCCTCTTACACGCTGTTTACAATATGTTCACAGCCAAGGTTTTCTTGAAGAAACACAGAGTCAACTATACATGATTTCTTACTTGTATTTTGGGAGAGGGTGTTTCAAGCTCTTCTTAATCTTGGAAGGACATCTTCACTGAACTATCTGCAGCGAAACAGAAACCTTTCTTCTCATTCGATACAGAACTAGGTTTATAACCTGGTAATTGTGAGAAGCCTAGTGTGCAGCAGTTTCTGTGGTTGCTGTGAGTCTCACAGTAGTTTGCCTTCAGCTGCTTCACAACCTTGAAGAAGCTATGGAGGAATATTAAGTTCTGATAAACAAAAGAAAGAACTGCGACTCATTTCCCGCCACAGTGAGAAGAACATAGCTCAGATCCACAAAGTACAACCAAGTGGAGAGGTGACAAGTCTGAACTGTGAAGATGTTTCAGGACAAAGCTACTCAGCACTATTGTCAGAGATCAAGAAAGCTGCAGTCCCATTAGTGACACTCCACCAGAAAGTATGAAAGGATCATGCAAGTGAAACTGGTCAAATCCCATGACCTTTGGGTACCAATATCAATGCTCCAATATCAAAGAAAGCAAGTGCACCCCAAAGTAGAAAAGGGCCTAGAGCAAGATGAGTCCCAAAACCAATGAAAAGCAGTAAAGACATAAAACATAATAAAATTATACCTGTTATTTGTATTCATTAATATCTGAGGTGACGTCTATGAAGAATAAAAAAGAAAATTACAGTATGAGTTTTATAAATTATATATCTACATGCACACACAGATACACATATATAAATAACCACAATTATTTATGAAGTGCCTAACATCCTTGAAAAGCATTGCAACCTAGTTGACAGTCAGGTAACCTACAGGGGACACAATATTTTTGTAAATCCTGCTAGGAGGATGACACCCCCCCCCGCTGTGTTTGTACTTTAACCATCTGAGCTGAGAACAGAAGCAGGAGTGGAAGAGGGAGCTATGAAACAGAAAAGATACAACTCAGCTAAGAACCAAGTGTGAAAAAGAAACCCAACTCTTACTTGATAGAAGTATATTACTCAATATGTTAGGAACACAGTAAGTGGAGAAGAATGTGATTCCTGTGCACAGGAGCACAATGCGTATGAATTGTAAATGAGAATGAAAACCAATACTTACACAGTAAAAACTTCAAGAACAAGAAGGTGGGCAGCCCACACGGGATAAAATCTCACCTAACACAATTCAAGTTTTGAGAAAACATTCCAAAGATGATCTTGGGGCTCACGCAAACAGGAATCTGCACATGAACATGAGTTCACTGCAATAGGAACACTGCCCAAAAGCACTGTCCTCCTTTTATCATACTCTAATAGAACTATTTCAACTATGTAAACCAACGCTACTAAATTACCCTAACCTATTCAAGACAAACTTAAAACCCAAACAAGCTGGTCTGCCGACCTGCTTATGAAAAGCCCTGCTCCATTTCTCACTTCTTATCCTCCTTGCTTCAAACACTTCCCAGTCATCTTACCTGCTGACAGCACAGTTCAAGCCAAGCTGTTGTTATCATCAGTAACACACTCCTATGCCTTTCTAATACTTACCTACATTATTATAACTCATTTGGTACAGTTTAATAGATATACTAATGCAAATTACATGGAATTACATAGTTTAAGGACAGGTATATGTCCCCCAGTCATGATGCAATGCCTGGATCGAGATGCAGTATGTCATCAATTACACCTTAACATGCTCTATTGGATATGGCATGTGAGGAATCAGTAGCAAACAACATCTACAATTATGTTTTGTTATTTTATTTTCCTCTTCAGTAGCTATGCAAATGAAGAATTTCACACTTTTTTTTTTTTTTATAGAATGTATTTGCTGCTTTCAATGGATGTCTTGTGTATTCTGACAGCCGTCCACTTCAGGAGAGGTGGGCTGCCCCACGGAAGTGCTTATTTCTCTCCAAGACTAAGTGGAATGAATGTAGCATGACTAGCTCAGATTTCAGCAATACTAAATGCTGACAACTAATTAGCCCAGGTGACTCTTGCCCAGTATGACAAGGCACCTCAGGAAGAACCCACCTGGGAGAAGATATCTGGCAATCACCTGAAAGGAAACAGACACTGCTAGGGTTAAGGTGTACTTGAATCTCCACCCAGGAGTTAGCAGGGAAACTGTGTATCAGCAAACTGAGATAACCTCCCTTGCACAAGATCCATTCAGCTTTCAGTTTTACCCCTGGTTTTCTCTAATATTCTAATTTAAATATACTTGGGAAGAGATGTCCGAACTTCCCTAATAGTGCAGAAATTGTGAGTGCCACCTGCAGAAAGTATGAGGGGGGGACAGCATCACAGGAGAGCAATCCTGGCCAAGTTTAACTCATTAGGAGCTACTACGTAAGGCTGACAGCATTGCCATCACTGAACGAGCCTCGCAGACAACGAAGGCATGCTGTATACCGCACAGAAGCGCCTACCTTTGTATGCAGACTCTTCTGCGAGCAGAAGCCAAATCCATCTGCCCCTGTTCCAGCTTGACCTGACAGAAGCCAACGTCAACCCAAAACCCTCGCAGGTGTCGCAGCACTGTGCCAAGCCCAAGCAAATCCGTCCCGCTATTTAGCCTGGCTTATTGGTGCAGGCGTGCTACCACAGACATATAGATTACCTATTTCAAACTAATTCAGAGCAGTAGTGCAGACAAATTGGAATCCAAAATAATAATATGTGACTGAGAATAAGCTTAAGGGGAAAAAAGAAAAAGGCAGAAAGATCAGCTAGGAGCTCCTAAAGCTTGCAAACAGCAGCCTCTCTCTTGCCGCAGGTGCCACGCTCTGGGCAGAGAACTCTCTCGGTAAGCCAAGCTTCGCCACTGCAAACCCTTTTCAGACAAATGTACAGCCTGAAAGAGATGAAACCACTGTCAAGGGAGTGTTCAGTCCTATTTCTTTCAAAAAACTATTGCCAGTGGAGGAGGAAGCTGAATTTTGTCCAGTGTTTCTGCCCCCATCATTGCTCATGAGCATATTAATACTTGGGTTGTCCCTAACCCAGTCACCAACGGCTAGAAAAAAAAACAGTGGGTAAAGCAACCAAAGGTCTAAAACATATTTAAATTTGTAAGAAGGTTTGAGCATCCTAACAGGAGTGTAATACAGGACATCACCTTTCTCATGTTTCTTCACTGTTGTTGCAGAACTAGGAATGAAGACTTTTTTAAAATTATTTAGAAATTATGACACTGATCAGAAATAACATTTTATAAAGCCATTTTCCTCAATTTGATGAGATCACACAGATACAAGTTTTACAATCCTATTACACCTACTCAAATTGTAAAAGTGCTCTTCAGAAACACAGGCCTTGTTTTTAATTTCTAGCTAGAGTAAAAGCAGAAAATAGATGTGTGGAAGTTTTAATTTAGGTGAGCCTTTAGTCCACATATGATCTGCGAGATCTCTGTTAAACAGACTTGCATGGACCTGTGACTGTAATTTAGTTTTCCCCACGTGTGTAGAATGTTTTTTTCATCAGTGGTCGTTGCTGTGCAACATTTCTCTTCAGGCAGCCTGTAGTGCTTTCTTGCTGCATTTTGCATCAGTGATTCCAGGAGTACGTGCACATAGCGACAGCTGCCGATGTGCCCAAACAGAAACACACGGTGTGGTACAGCTGCAGAAATAACTAGTGCAGCACCAAAGGAAAGGGACCACCTTAGTCACAATTTCTTGTTTTCTAAAGTTTAACTTGCTTGCTTTCAGTGTTCCCTACCACAAGTAACCAAGTAGTGCTCAAACTCCTTCCGGATTTGGAGTATGCTGCTTTCGTTGCTTTCGCGTCTACGTCTACACTGCTGATGTCAGATGGTGTACCAGGTACAACGGATGCTTTATGAAATCCCTGGAGAAACGAATCAGGATAACCAAATGATACCTTTATTGTACGGTAACTTTAACTTTCTGCTAGGTACAACAAAACAAGAAGGTGGCACCTAATCTTCAGTTCTGAATTTTGCTCTTCTGCCCTGAGCCCTGGCTCATCCGGGCTACTCGGGAGCCATCCCGCATAGCCGGCCGTGCTGAGGACACAGCCCATGCTCAGCTGCCCTGTCACACAGAGTACGTCTTCTCTCAGCTTACCAGCAGAGAATTTCCAAGCGAATTTATAGTTCACCCTGCTGAACAAAGGAATTAAAACGAAGATAAAAGGATCAGTGACAGAACGGCGTAATGTGGTTCTTGCCAATAATCTGAAAAGATGAGCCAATTGTCAGGAAGTGTCTGTGGGAAGGTCCATTTTGCTTTCTAAAGTAATGCTGAATTAGCTACACATTGGTGCAGCTGGTAGCTCTGTTGAAAAGGAATATGCCAGAACAGTTTTTCCTACTCTGTATCTTAGAAGTTATGTATACCCAGGTCCATATTTCAATCATCCTCAATGCCCAAGATGAAAATACATTAAAAGGGTGATTTCTATACCTGTATTAATTTTTTAAACTCATTATTAACCTAATATACTGAAGACAGACTACAAAAAGATTACTAGTAGGAAGTATCAGTGAATTAATACAATAATCTTGAATTTAATGTACAGCTTCTGCGAGAAAAAACTGAACAATGTCAGCAAGTGTTTTAAGATCCATACAACCTGATTGCATGAGCAACACAAAACATTCCACTGTTAAGAATAAAAAAAGAACTACAATATTGAAAGTAGTTCCTTTAGAAGAAGGCTCACCTCTACACCTACGCCAGAGCTTCAACTAACCTATCAAAAAAATATTTCTGTTCACTGAACCTCATAAAATATTTCACACAGTAAACCTGATCACAACTCTTAAATAACCCACTACAGTTGGAATTACTTCATATGAGCAGAATTTCACAGGTTCCCTCTGTGTTAGGCTTGCAAGGCATAATGATAAACCGCCTTTATTTTCAGAACATAGAAAAGCATGTTTCAGAGAAAGAAAACTTTTTTCATCTTTGGTTCTTTTTTACAATTATTCTAAAATACAAAGGGGGTCTCTCTTGACTAGCAGCAAAGAAAAACATACATTTACAAGATAAGCGGTCATGAGTCTCTAAAGACTCTTCCCAGCTGGTAAGGGAGAACTTCACACAAGGGAGGTGAGGGGTGCTGAGACAGCACACGCAGTTCCCCGGCCCTCTGCCAGCTTTACGATGGGTCAGAGCCCGGGGCTCTGGCTTACCTGGGCTCCTGGCCGCTGGCTGACCACACCAGGACAAGAAGTGTGAGGGGGAAGGAGACAGTTTCCCAGTTAAGTGAAGGGCTCGAGAAATCCCAGGACAGGTGGAGGTGGCAGTGTCAGGATGGGCTTAGATGAAAAAAAATGTCTGGAATCCACATCTGTGTGCGTATTTATGTTTACTTTATTAATTAGCAGCTTAGAGTTTGTTTCGTACACATTTGGTGGCCTTGTCTACTTAGCCTAAAAATTGTTCTGAAGACTATCCTTTTATTTCCTCTAGTGGAATGTTTTTGGGAAGTACTTACATGGCAACTCCTCCTCCTCCACGTTAGTTAACCAAAATCTATGTACAGAAAAACCTCATTTAAAATGTTCTCTAAAAGCAAATTTGAAATAGTCATATTTAAGCAAACGACAAACAGACAGGTTTGAAGGTGAGAAAAAAAATTCTCATAACACAAAGTCAACTTTAAACTTGAAACTAAAAATTGACCTTAGAGATTAGAAAAGAGGAAGTGGAAAGGTAAAGGGAAAGTTATTTTTCCATGGTACCATGTGAAATTAAAGGTTTTATTTAAGAAATATTATACATTATCTTCAGCTCTTAAAAAACAATTATTTTCTAATTTAACCTCAGAAAGTTTCTAAAAACAGATTAATGATAAGTAATGCCACCAAATAAATTCTTCCTCCAGAATCCATGACAAGCAGTTACCAGATCAGCAGCCAGAAACGTGCCATCTGCAAGCTGTGCAATTAGATTATTTCCAGTAATGTATTATCCTCTATACCCCAACCATTAGATCTTTCTTGTTTCATCGAACTCTGAATAGTATCTCAATAACACATTACAGTCACAATTCAGCATCAGCTCCATGATTCAGCGCATCTCGGCAGGAGCAGCTGAACGTTGCGCACTGCACGCCCTCTCCTTGCTGGGCAACCCACCTACTGAATACACAACACGTGTGCACGCACGCGCCTGTAAATTTAGAAAACAAATCATGATAGCACTTACAACTTTGACATCACAAGTAAGAGACCATAAGAAATATGTGAATTTTCAATAGGAGGGAAAAGAAAACTCTCCACACTACTTCTCTTTAGGTGTGATAGCAATTTCAAAGCAAAAAGGAAATCACGACTGTCAGTCTTTACGGCTCTTGCTAGGAGCAACTGTGCATTTGGTAATACAGAAGTCATTTCAACACTGAAAAAAGTTTTCTGCAATGAGTAAAGGAGAAACAGAAATGGTAAAGTATTAGCATGTGCATGACTAAAATAAGAAAATGGAACATTTTGTCAAGGACATCTTTATGCTTCAAGCAGAACAGGAGAGCAACCAGGTATTCCTACTTGTGCATATCTTCAAAAATGCAGTATTTATATGAATGTCTTCTAATGCTCACCATTTTTAGTTACATTAGAAGACACAATCACGAGCTTCAAAGAAATTAATGTTACAGAAATCTTACACCTTCTGTTTAATTGTTAAATCATGAGAGACATTTTGTTAATGTATAGACTAATTTCAGTTGTCCTACCACATTTGAATGCAATATCCTTAAGATTACTTCATGATATAATCTGACATCAGATGGGAGGATAAAACAAGTAAACACTTGCATATTGAAACAGTGGGACTTAGCTCACTGAAATGTTTGGTTCAAGTACACTGAAATAGCGTGTGGCTCTTGACATGACAGTACAACCTCACATCAGCATATGTGGGGAAAAATTAAGGTTTCAACCATATCATTTGATTCCAACAAAAAGATCTAAGTGACAGGCGTAAAAGCTAGAGTGGTCACCAGTTAAGGATTTCGCTGATAAGAGAAGCAAGTTGGCTCTAATGAAGTCAAACAGTAAAAAACCAAAATGCTGGCTGACTGCAGGTCGTACCCCTCTATATGCACACCACCGTTACGACAGCAAACCATAACAGACTCGAGAAACCCTCCTAAAGCAATAGTTTCTTCTACCATTTATGGTTAACAACTTAAAGCTAACCTATAAAGCATTACAAAACAGGCTTAAAAAATAATGTTGCATCAGATACTTGAGAGGGAAATTGTTTGATCATCCAACCAACCATACTGTGAAGCACCAGATGATGGAGTTCATTGGAGCGGTGGGTGGACATTCACCGGACGGCAAGAACAGAAGGGTTTTCTTGTGGCACTGTTCTGGCACTTCCCTCACCCTCTTCCATGGGTCTGCCAGCCTCCCACAGATAACGGAGTAGGCAGTATGCTGGGATGAAGAAAGTAAAATGCTCTTTACTTCTGCTTCTTCCAGGCCTCTGGCTGAGTATCTTTTCCAAGACATTAAGTGGCTCTCAGCAGCAAGATGGGTATCACCTTCAAGTGCAAGCAGCTGATGATCCTTAAGGTCCCTTCCAACCCTTACCATTCTATGATTCAATGAAATCTATGCTGTCCTGTCCACTGATCCTCTGTCCAATTTTTTAATTATGTTAAGAATCTATTACATTCAAAAAACCCTGTTTAACAGCCTTTGCTGAGCCAACAAAATTGCTACAAATACATGAGTCCTCATCTTTGGAACGAAAAGAGAGCTCCACCTCAGAACAGAGAAGAAACTGCACGCCAGCTCCAAGGAGCAGCTGAGAGAAGTGCTCCTGGACTTTTCAGCTTTACTAATATTCTGTTTTCAAAACAGCAAGACATAATTCTTACATTGTTCCTTTTCACGTACAAAGCTATTTTAACACTTTCTGGTTTATTATAGCACTGCATTAATGTCCTAGATATTTATTAAAAGCAAAATCCTGTAAGCAGTTGCTGTGTCGTGGCTGTCAGGTACGCAAGCTGTACCTCAGAAAGACATGAAGAGGTCTGAAATTTCAGAAGCTAAAAGTAGTTGGCAGCTTAAAGCAAAATGAAAATTAATGGTACTAAACAATTTTTAGTGAAGAAAACCGTCATATCTGGAGACATGTATTCTAATTTTGATACTGTACTAAAGTCCCAATTTTAAAAGACACATGACCAGGCATAACTGCTAGCTGTGAGATGAAAAGCAGAAAATCATGCATGTGAAAGGAAAAGAAAGCTGAAGCAGCTCTAAGTTTTGCTTCCTTAAATAATTTTTCTTTGGGTCAGTGCTTCATTTCCCTGCTTAAGATGTCTTTAGAAGTTAATTTTTTGAGCTTTTTTGCAGGACAGATTAAACTACTGATTTCAATAAAAGAAAACTATGTTGCTACAAGTGTACAGTTTCTGGGGTGTATAGGATGGAAACAGGACGCTTAGAAGGAGTAAAGCCATTAGTTTTTATTTTACAGATCAAAAACATATTTTTAAGAATTCTGCTAGCAGTATCTAGGAAAATGTAGTGATGAGCTTGAATTCATAATGAAGGCATCCGCATTGTCCTCAAAAGTTTAGGATCTACAAATTGAACGTTGAAAGCCACTGGCAGATACCCTCTGCATGGCATGTGATACATCAGTGTTCCTCACTAATATGCAGTTGAAGAGATTAATCTGAAGAGCATCGAGACTTGCAGCAGAGATAAGAGCAGACTCAGTATATAAAATAACTCAGCATAGATTACATAAAAAACATAATCTGGAGTTAAATAAAGACGACTGCACAGCTGAGGGAAAAATAATGGCTCCTTCGGCAATGCCAGGCTGAGTCCCTAAGACGTTTTATTACGGAGTTTTCACTTATGTGACCACCTGCTATTTTTCCAGGACTTCTGTCTCATTCAGCATACAAGACAGGCAATGCTCTCTCACTAGCCAGGCAGGCAGATTTAAGTTGCACAGGTATCACTCAGTGATCACACACTCAATCCAAAATTTCTTGCATTCCTTTTTTGTATCCATGTACTTAAATATCTTCACAACAACACTGACAATAGGAAGACTTGGCTCCACATGACAGAGAAAGTAAGATCAGATTTAAAAAAAATTTAAAAAAACCCACAAAACAAAGCGCTCAATACTTTGGAAGTTCAGTCTGAAGTACTTAAGTCCAAGTTTTTAAAAGTATTTATCATTTTGACAGCCATCTATACGCGGAGATGAGAATCTCAAGAGTGTAGCCGCTCCAGTGAACACCAAGTGCTTCTGCTGAAGTGACCCGAGCAGCAGCTATGCAGCCAGAGCAACCTCTGCTTGCGGACCACTGAACGAGCAACAGACGTGATGGAAAATACACAGCTATAATTACAGACCATCGTAACCACTACTGTTCCAAGTACGGAGTGGCCGTGCTTCACGTTTTACGTATGCTGTCCTCCTTCAGCTGGTGACTGGGCTGACCTCTTGGATCTTGCCTGCTCTGCGCAATGACAGCCATAACTCCACGCTCAGACAGGATCTCCCACTTGCACCTTTCCTTTCTCCTCAACACTGCGCACAACATTAGCAAATTTATTTTGGCTCTCGAGTTTCCAGTCAGAGACCTGAAATAACCTTGCACTGACATCTTCAAAGGATACTATTAATTAAATTCTCAAGAGAGATGTGAATGAAAGCAGAAGTTTGAAAGACAAAGGTCTACCTGTACAGGATTTTCTGGTAGCTTAAAAGCCTCTGCAAACATTTCTGCTCCTCCTGTCCACCCAAGCTCAGCCGATACCAGCCCTGGCAAGGAGCCACAGCCTGCTCCTTGATTGTGTCCTCCATGCCTTCCCTTCCCCTCCACTTAGTTTCCTCTTTACAGTTCCTTTTCATTCTAACCCACAGAATTCAAACAGGTTAACGCAATATCAAAGTAATGTCAGAGCCATGCAGAACCTAATGCTCAATTGAAAAAATACTATGCCAAGCCTTTTCTCAAGTGCATGCATCATCAGGCTGAAACAAGATTTTGCAGGCAGTTTTCTGGCCATTTTTAAAACATTTTTTATTTTTTTTCGTTGTAGACGATATCATAAGATTATAAAGAGTTAAAGAAACCACGTTAAATGGAACCACATTCATCTCTGAGGGTCAGCAGCAAAATCTTGCTGAGTAGAGTGGTTTTTCAGGTATAGATTTGATTTGAGAGATACTAATAACACCTAAAAATGATCATTTTGGGGGCTCCTGTAATTATAAGAATTATCATGATTAGTAGCATAAAATTTCTATCATTTAACTATTTAAGACGGAACATATCTTATTTAACTACTCTCTGATGATCAGTAAATCTCAACAACAATACACATTCATAAACTGCACTCAAGGACCCTGAATTTCAAATACGGCATCATCAAGGGTACATCACTAGCCATATTAGAACCTTCTTTCCTGACCCTGAATCTGCCATCCTTTTGCAACATAGATACCTTTTTTCAGTTAAAAAGCAAATGAAAATTCTTAATCAAACCTTACAGAACATTGCTTTCAGAGCTTAAAGACAAATAATTTGCTCAAATTTCACTTCATCGAACTTTGTGAAGTCATTCCACAGCAAAAAGGAATTTTTTATGCCCAGTAAGGTGGAAATGTAGCACAAACCCCACTGTGAATACTGAAGTTTTTGCAAAGCAAAAAGCAAACAAAAAAATAAAATTTTTGCTTTTATAAGGTAAAGTGTCACCCAGGTGCTGCATGTATTTAACACATATTTTAAACTATTAGTCAGATGCTCTATGATTAAATCTCAGAGTCTGGAACTGCTGTCATGAGGAAAAGCTGGTGAAGCAGATGTTTAAGAATTGAAAGGAAAAGAACAGATGAGGGCAGTATAGATTTTTGTCAATTAATACTTTAGAAGATAAGGAAATATTTATAGCTATTTTTAGCCACTGCTTCCTGCTGTTTTCCAGACTTGTAATGTTTAAATCAAAGTGCCACTTGCAGGGTAAAGCTGCAACTATGACAACTTGCACAACCTGAAGCTGTTCCAAGGAAAGGGGAAAAAAAAAGCCCAAACAGGATCCTTTCAGCTCCTCTTGCCTATGTGCTCTGTGCCATATCAGCTTATTTTAGTCAGGAAGGATCTCAAAGGGTCACGCTTTTAGTGCTGTAATGTAAAACTAAACTCTGAAGAACAGGGGAAAGAGAGCATAGATTTCTACAGGTTAAAGAGGAGCAAACAGAAAGGAAGAAATAAGCAGTGTTAAGAAAAAAATAAATTAGCAAAATTTCCTAGCAGAACAGATGAAGTTGACTAGTCACCACACTACTTAGCTAAAAATGCTCTATATTTTGTCTAAGCAAGTGCATTAAAATATATTCCATTTCAGTTTTACAGGTGCACCTGATACAAAACAGCATGAAACTGATAAACAGGCAAAATCAAATAATCGATTTCCTCATGACTGTTTGTTACTCCAGTTGTCGCATCCAATTCCAGCTCATGTGTCATGCTAGGAAATCCTATGTTACTACCATCAGGACAAGTTTATTCCCCCCCCGATTCACTGAAACCAGAAAGACAGAAAATACATTGGGTTTTGTACAGCCTTAACAGAGAGGCAGAAAAATGCAGAAAAGGAACAATTCTTAAATATCAAAGACACAAGATAGGAAATTTTGCCAAAGTATTTTCTATGTAATGGCACGCTACTAGTTCTTTTTATGTGTCACAGAAGGAGGGTTTTACTTGTCGAAATCAAGTATTTAAAGCACCATAATTATAAAAAAATTACATACACACATACAAATATCTGTGTGTTTTTATGGGATAAAACTAAAAATCAGTGCACTGAAATGCTAAACTAGTTTTACACATAGTGAAACCTGAGTAAAAGCAAGTGTAATTCCAGTAAAGGGATATAGAAACAACCACATCAAATGCCTTTCGAGTATTTGTATGGGCTGTTGGTAAAAAGCAAAACTATGTTAATGACGTTTCTAAAACAAAAGGTTAAACATGGAAATCACCTTTCATACTCCCACATTAACAAAGAAAATTAAAATCTTTGCAAGCATCCACATATTCAGTGCTTAATTTGTTGAGAATGTTTTCAGTGCATTTCATAATAGCTGTTTCACGTTTACAGAGCTCTAACTCAAAACAGATGTAAAAATCACTGCTTATTTTAACACACTAAACAAAACAATTACGAAATGTGTGACAGTTCAGGTAGAAATATCACTTGTTATCCATTAAAAACAAAGTAAGTGGCATTTCAGATAATTTACTACTACACAAAATGGTTGTTATTACTGTTGGTTTGCCACTACAAAATCTCTCCCTATGAGCAAAACCCAACAATTTAGAAAAAGCAGAGTGAAATGTAGAGAAAACCAGAAGATCTAAATAGAAAGGCAACACCTTTACACAGTGGTGATGAGAAAACTTTGTAGAGTGACATAATACACCATACTAGATCACACAGAAGATATTCCATAGAACAGAGATGTATAAATCCTTCTAGCTTGACTTTTAAAGTTTGCATAGATTTTGATTCTCCAGGAATTTACTGGAGCCACACACTGCCGAATTTGCATGGCTTGCTGTTCTTTTCTCATGCTGTTCCCTTAGCATCTGCTATCAGTCCCTGTCTTTCACATTTTTCTCCATTTATCGTTGGGTATTAGCCTCATCCTAGCAAAACCAGACAGCTCAACTGTTGTAGAGGAACAATAAATTAAATAATTTACAGGGTTTGGAGGCTGAAAGATGAACTGGAAGGAGATGCCAAGTAGAGCAGCCCTGCGTACACTCACTGATCCTTGAAGATGTCCAAGGAGATGGTAGATGACGCCCAGTTGTGCTCTACCCAGAAATGCGAGTCCAGGAGGACCTGCCTGAGACAGAAGATTCCAAGACGTAAGGCAGCCCTCAACTTCTGCAGCAGAGGGAGATGCCATGGGTGGGCTAGACAAGCAGCATGGGGAACCACCACTAAATACAGTCCACAAGTTCTGTAGCCCTGGTGCTACCTGCCAGAACCAGCAAATGGCATGGTATGGGGGCCTTCAGGCCTGCAGGCAGAGATGGGGATTGAGCAGCAGGTTCTCACCAAGGTTTCCCCCCATTCTCTCAATGAGCAAGGAGGATCCAATCATTCTGAGAAGCTTTCAAGGTCTGAAGTGGTTTTGGTGGAAGACTGGCAGCTCAGAATAGTCTTGGAAAAGATCTTTGGATATGAGGGTTAAGAGCTGCTGGTCGTATTGGAGCCCTCACACATGAGAGAGGACAGCCCACGCCAGAATGTTCCAAGCAGGAAAGCCTCCACCACACAGGAATTTCTGTGAAGCCTGGAAGTAGAAGGTATGAACCTGAATGCAGAAGCAGACCAGGTCCTGTTCCCACCCTCTGGACCTCAAAACCCATACACAGAACCAGTGCAGGATACTCACTAGCTAGATCCTTAGTCTGACTCAGCGCAGACAGACCTTATTAATCAGATTTGATGACTGAGCTACAGAAAGAGGCAACTGCTTTGATGAGTAATCTTTATCTTAGAAGACACTAAAAATCTGAGTCCTAGACCAGACTTCACTAGTTTGGCTCTGGCTGAATTGCACCTGGCTGAATTGCACTCTCACCAATAGGAGTGCAAGAGCAAAGGGACAGCTGAGGTCAAGTGGCAGGAGAGAGGCTTTAATTATCTTCTTGTCATGGCTGAGGGACAGCTCCCTCTTCTAACAGACCAGTGGGGGACCAAGGCCTTCGTTGTTATTCCAAGAGAGCTGTTTAAAGTTCTGCAGGATAGAATGAAATTTAAAGATTGATCAATACTCAAGTTGCTATTAGAACACTGTATTTTCACTTGCTTATAAAAGTAACATCAGCCAACTTTGTCAGAGTTTTGAAACATAATCTAGTTTGAGGCAAATACTCAACATGGAGCTTACTTGTCATAAACCAGTTCCAACCATTTCAAGGAACTTGGATACAGGAGAAATTTTTAAACCTGAGCAAAATGCACGTGCACACACACAGAAACCTCATCTCTGAGCATGGTGGCACCTCTACATTTAGTAGAAGGAACCTGATATGTTTAACAATGTGTAATTTATAGGTTAGGAATTTGCCTTTTACTGTTTTTGTCCGCCAGAGTTGGCATAAAATATGTCTTCAAGGCACTGTGGGAATAGGAAATTTGTACATCCTAATGACATAAAAAAAGCTGAGATCCACAATGCTACATAGCAAGTCTCAGTGGTTTTTTTCAACTTTATCAGCTAAGATTTCTAAAAACTGTGGACACCCCTCAATGTTGTCAGGGGTCTCCATGGTCTATTTTCCCCACTGTAAAAGTTTCCAAATTACAGCACCCACACAGTTTTCTATAGCACACAGACACAGCCCCGACAACTGAGTATCTTTTGTGTGTCAACATTATCTGGAAAAGCACTGCCACAGTGGCACTAGAAAAAGTTTTGGAACTTTACCAAGAAAAAATTTTTACAATCCACCCTTAAGAAACAGGACTTCAAGGACACAGCTGGGTTTTTTTAGAAAGGGATTTTCCCCACAATTTTAGCCCTTTGGTTAGGTAAGCACCGAAAATGCAGTCCAGAAGCCAGAAAGTTTCTCCTGTGCTTTCATCTACTCTGTGCTGACATCTAGGCAACACAGAAAGGAAAATGTGACTAGAATGCAAAGGGCATGAATGAAGTGAGGAAAAGGAAAAAAGTAGATTGTAACAGATCTGGTGAGTGGGAAGCTGCAGGAAGCTGGCAAGGGAGGGTCTGAACCTACTTGGCAAGGCCAGTGGGAACTGGAGGGAGGATCAGTGGAAAGCCAAATCATTTGGGCAAAGAGGATGGAAGACAGAAGAGGCAATTGACTGAAAGTCAGTAAGAAAAATGGTAGAGAAAGAACTAACAAGCAGTCGGCTGAAGAGTGAGAACGGGGATGCTAAGAAAGTGGGAAAATCCTGGAAACAGAAGGAAAGGCACAAGACATGGACAAATCACCAGAGCTGGGAAACTCTGAGAATGCAGGGGAAGGGACATGGAGACACTATCCACTGGTGCTGGAAGGCAGCAGGAAGAAGATAGATTCATGTAGCTCTTTTCCAGTTCTCCTGACAGACATAGGTGAGGTGGGGGCACAAGAAGAAGGAACAGATCAAAAGGGGGAGAAAAAATTTTGAAAAGTCATAATAAAAAAAAGAGGTCCAATGAAGGAAATAAAGAATGGTAGTCAGAAAATGGGAAACGAGAGAAGGACACCAGGTAAGCTTCCATGAAGTTACTCGTATAGGCTGAACAAAGAGAGTGCGACCGATACAGGAACCCTGAAAAATGCAGCTGGGTTATCGTGAAGAAGACTAAGGCAAGCACCCAAAGATGGAGCAGGAGTAAGGGGGGTGAAAGTAAGAGAGAAAGGAGAAATTTTCATTCTCAGAGCTGCAGGAAAAGAAGCAGAAGTGTCTATACTTTCTAGAAAGACTGCTCCAAAGCTGCTACTGGAATGCCTAACTCCTAAGCGTTATCTTTCTTCTCTGTTAGCAAACACTATAGAGTTTGCTAGCAAAACATTCCTCCTCCTGTTCTAGGGGGGCCAACGTAACTAGTAGCAAGAGCCTAAGCGGTATCATTTCTCGCAGAATTTCAGGGTTCACAACCTGCTGATGAACTGCACACAGGCTGGCAGAACAAAAGTGAAAAGGTGCCAGCTGAGGCTCCACTTCTCCCACCCCACGTGAAAATAAAGTAATATAAAACTATCATTTATGTGGTCCTTCCCACCAAAACTGTATTACTGTTCAGCGTAGAGGATGTACCTCCTTTGGGAAAGAACGAGGATCTGTACGTGACTTGAGCATCTTCAGCTCATTTACTGCAGAATTTGCAACGTTGTGAATGACACAAGGGTTGCAGTAAGACAGTCTCTTCGCTGATGTAACCGCATGCTATTCCTGTCTTTGTCATGGAGTCTCTGTTAACACCAAGCAGGCCATTCAGATCAAATTTCTTAGGTCTTATTAATTATGCTACTTTCTCTGTTTTTCAGATATCCAACTTAATTTGATTCTGAAGCGAACAGCTACTAAATAATCAGCTGCCACTACAGTCAGTGGGAACTGTTCTTGGTCTTACACAGCACTTCTGTGTGTAAATCACAAGTTCAGCAGGTTTCACAGAATCACAGAATAGTACGGGTTGGAAGGGACCTCTGTGGGTCATCTA
>Ga0065711_1006400_pt1 | contig 17469 bp, 13 predicted proteins | sample Hoacrofraction12_FD_59098 | JGI IMG/M metagenome (GOLD analysis project Ga0065711, IMG submission 59098) | Hoatzin crop microbial communities from Cojedes, Venezuela - Epithelial fraction 12 v2 (version 2) | ecosystem: Host-associated > Birds > Digestive system > Esophagus > Crop | place... | reverse complement strand
GGAGCACTGGAACAGGCTGCCCAGGGAGGTTGTGGAGTCTCCTTCTCTGGAGATATTCAAGCCCCGCCTGGACGCAGTCCTGTGCAGCCTACTGTAGGTGACCCTGCTTCGGCAGGAGGGTTTGGACTAGATGATCCACAGAGGTCCCTTCCAACCCCTACTATTCTGTGATTCTGTGATTCTGTGATACCTTGATCAAGCTCCATCTTAAGTTTATTCCCATTTTTCATACTTTGGAGACTGTTAAACACAGTTACTCCTTCGATGGCAGAAACTTGCTTCTCCTTTCTAACTAATCTACACACACTTTGCATGCATTTGCTGTTACAGCATTATCTTTTACTGTAAGTGGCTTTTGTTCATCTCTGATTTCTGGTACTGGATTTTGTACATCCCTGATTTTTGGTGCATCAAAGATCGCTATTCCTTTGTCTTGTCACCTTGTGACAGCCCACTTTCAATAGAGCTGCTGTAGTGGGTTAGATCTACAGGCTGGGACTCAGTAAGACTTCTTGGGGGTGAATCTCTGGCCCAAGAAAACTTTTCTTTGAACTTGATCTGCAACCCTAAACTTCCATTTATTTTGACAATCTGAGAATTCATTCCTGTTTTGAACTTGCTGTTTTCCTCCATGTGAGAAACAGTGAAAACACTCTTAGAGCAGTGTAAACTGGACATGTCTCCCTTCCTGCAGATTTCAAGTTGACAGAAAGATTCTTACTCGATTATGGTTTTGCTTCTTCCCTTTTTCTGTTAAGGTGAAAATCACCTTGTTTGAAATGCTCACTTAGGCACTTCCTTTTACTGAAATGCAATATTGTAGTCATATTCCCTTCTGAATTCAAGAGAAAATAAAAGATCTTTGGCTATGTCTCACTTATCCAGCCACTTAACTTGCCATTTATATTCTGTGCCTGAAATGCTGGTCTCACATCCATCGGCAGTGAAACACTGATCAGCTTCAATAGAGTGAATATTTAATACTGCAGGTTTAACAGGTGTGAGCACTGCAAGGTAATAATATCTGTCATAAAAATGACCAGTCCCTTTCACTAGAATCATAACTCAATTAAGGGTTTGGAGGATGGTTATGTCTTCTAAAGCACTTTTTAGCTCTATGTGTTTAAGTAGCTTGAAAAGCAGACTGGAGCATCATTTCTTCTATTTTGGAGTCAGGAAACTCCTGTGGCCGTTTTGGGGAGGCTGTGTCAACCAGTCCTTCCATAATGCTTGGCCAAACAAACCTTCCAGTTGTGTAAAGTTTTTGTCACCTTGGAAGTGTTTGGTGTGATTCTGCTGGAATTACTGGATTGTCATATCACACAGAAACCTGATGCAGTCTTTGGCAGCTGTATGAACCATGCTGAAACAGAGCCGATCTGTGCTCTCTTGACAGAAGATTTACCAGTCTCTCATGCTTATCATGCTGCTGCACAGGAGTGAGACTTGCGTGCTGGACAGGAGTCAGATTTGTGAGCTGGGGAATTTCTCTCGAAATCACCTTTGTTTTCTAATATAACGTGATGCAGAGGTGAAAAAATGAGAAGCTGATCGATGAGAGAGCCCTGCACTGTACTCCTTTATTAGGAGATGTGAGGTCTTCTGAAGCATTAATAAGGAAGGGTCAGCTGTGTTAATTTATACTTCCAGTTCACAAAACTGCTGAAGCGTCTCCTATACAGTGCTTCAAAAGTACCCTGAAGGATGAATATTAATTGCTCAGGAACTATTTTGACCTCTTGACTGAAAAAAAATCGTGAAGGAATGTGTGAATTTTTGCGAGTAGATATCTCATGCCGTGAGGCAGAAGAATTATACTGACTAAATGATGGAGCAGAAGGGAAGGACAATTTTGTGGACTGATATTATAGGACTGCAGTGAAATTTTGCAGCAAACAGTATTTATTATGCATAGGACTCTAGCTGATTCCCCTGCAGCCAAATCACTGTCATCCTTGACCATAAGATACCTATTGCATGGTATCACAATTACTGGGTAACGTGGAGAGTGGAATTGCCCGGCTGGAGGTCGAGCGGCTGATCGGTGGATGTCGGAGTTATTTATAAGAAGCACGAAGAACTACTCATTATGTCCCCACAATCACAAAGAGCCCCAAAGGGACTTACAGCTTGCAAGTTCTACTCTGTTCAGTTTGTTAAGCCAAGGGCTTGAAAATTTTCTCCTTGGGATATACATTTACTTTTCGTTATTATGGTGGGAACAGGAAGAGGCGTTTGCAAACTTTAGAAAATATGTGCAAGGGCTTCCCTCACTGGAGATTTTAATTTCTGTATTTGACACCAATTAAAAAGTCTTTGTGGAGAAGAGATATCTTACCTCCATGGTTCAAATGAACTGTCCACAGTATATCAGCAAACATTGCTCTTCCCAAATACTTTCACGAACTTCAGGGTGACAACGTCTTTCACCCAATTAATGCCGCAACTCCCATCTGACTGTGCTCCCACTGAAAAGACCTCAGGCCAGCAGGCCAGATTTCTTCTAGTAATTAGCCTTTAACCTTCCCAGTCTTTGTGCTTTCAGTTGCCACCGACTCTGTGTCAGAAAGAGGTTTTATGTGATTCTTAAAGCCTATTTCACAATGTCTCTGACTTGGCCTTTGGAGTATGTGCATTTATAAGGAAATTGTTTGAGAGAGACATTTTAACGACTATTTAAGAAGGTTAGTGCTGGGACGCCCCTGTAAAGGTAATATAATGCTTGCCTATATCTCCAGATGCAATTTTGTCCGCCTGACTACTTTTCATTTTGTTCTTTTCCTTATGAAGTACAGAAAACCATAAATCTGCTAACAATTGTTATAATCAGTCTGCATATATCAGAAGAAAATAGCATTCATTTTGCAAGCTCAAAGATAGCATAATGTTGTTTTCTAAGTTCAATCTAACCAGTCACTCCTGTGCCTACGTCATAAATTAGCTTGTGTGTATGATGAACTTTCTTCTATATTGGACAGAATCAGAACAATTCAGCTATGTATCCTGAACACTCCATCAATAATGATTTCCTGCAGTTATCAATAGACAGCAGCAGAAGTGGACCTGTGGAGATTCTTTGCCTTTCCAAAGGCTGCGTCAGCAGCATAATGAAGTTCCAGATGGCCATCAGTTTCAATGATAGATAAAAATCTTTACTCAGAAAGCCCAGTGGCATTTAGGTCTCCTGAATCCAGAAGCAGCCTTCCAGTAAGAAATTTAGTCTGGCATTTCAACCTCAAAGAATCACACTTTGAAACAATTCCAGAAAGATAAGCTAGCTTTTAGATTTTTTTTTCTTTTTGGGTAGGGTCTTCTCCAGCTCTGGATGCAGTTCTGAAGGTTACTGGCTGAAGTTCGTGAATCTAGAGGTGGATCCAGATTCCCAGAAAGACGGTGGAGATCCCTGGATGTCCAACTGAACAGGACTTACTTGAACATGGGGAGCTTATGACAAAGTTTGCATGGTGGTCTTCCACAGTTCCCTGGCATGTTGTTCACCACACTCAGATGGTTTCTGGGACTTTGACACTTCCTGTATTTCCTGTATTTCCCTAAATGAGAGAGGTAAGAGTCAAAATAGATACAAGTCTGTAAGAAGAGCAGAGGGCTTTACACTCATGGACCTTACATGGAACGCTCAAATAGGATTTTTTAAATCCCTGCAAATTAATCATGCCTGAAGTCAGCCTACACAGAAATCCCCACAAGTCATATGGCGGCTCTTGTAGGAAGGACCTTGGACCTCCCGGTCTATGATCAGATGCCCTCTCTGCAAGCACTGGTAGGATACCTAAAGGCAACTGTGACAAGCACAAAGGATCAGGACCCACGCACACATTAAGTGTATGCTTGCACGTGTCCCAGTGTGTTGGTGTACACTCCTATAGGTTGCTTCAGAGCTTGTTCTGAAATCACTACAGCAAGGAACCAGCGTGATTCGATATCACTGATAAGCTACAATGGGGATGTAGCTCGTGCTTAAATGAAGCTATGAAACCCTCCACTGTGCAGAGATGGATAGATCATCTAGTCTAAAGTTCATAGTCAGGTACACTTCTGTCCTTGAAGTACTTCCTGAGACCAGGGAGGATAATTTGAGCGGAAGAAGGGAGAAGGAGCAATGAGTGTGATGCTAAATTGAGCTACAGGCTGAGCCTTCTCAAATAAAAGGTACCCAGGAACCCAAATTCATAGTGTCATAGGATAATAGGAAAATTGAGGTTGTATGAGCTCTCTGGAGGTCATCTAGACTAATCTGCTTAAAGCAGGGCCAGCTACAAGATCAGGTTGAGTTGCTCAGGACCTTCTCTGGCCTGTTCTTGAAAAACTCCAGGAGGAGGCTGCACAACCCTGCTGGGCAACCTGCTCCCCTGCCTTACTGTTCTTATCATGGAAGAGTTTTTTGTTATACCTTGTCTGAAATTTTCATTTCAACCTGTCCCTGTTATCTCCTGTGCTTCCACCATGAACCACTATGAAGAGTCTAGCTCTGTCTTATTGGTGACCTTCCTGCAAGCACTAGAAAGCTGCTAATTAGACCCTCCTGATTCCTCCTTTTCCCCAGGCTGAGCAAACCTCTTCTCAAAGGTCGAGCACTCCAGCTTGTGACCGACTTGGTTCATGCAAAAGCTCCTGGGTTCTACTCATGGTGGTGTCCTGGTTGCTGATCTACTCCATTCAAAGTTCTCTGTTTTTCCCAGACCAGCAAAATTGTATTAATAGCTGTAGGTGACTGCATACAGGATTTTTTTTTCCCAGACAATTCATAACCACAAGTTGATATCAGGGGCATTCTGACGTGACAGAGATTCTGATCCTGAAGAATCAGAGTTGTTCTCCAAAGGGGAGACATAACTAAAGAAAAGTCATGTACAAAGCAGCTGTTGCATCTGTACATTTGTCCATGAAGTTTTTAGGTTGCAGTTAACTATTCGCCATTAGTCATTAAGTTAACCAGTTGGCACTTAATTTGTTCTGAAAGGCAGGTATGCTTACTGTAACCATATAATAATAATAAAAAATAAAAACAGTTCTTCCTAAATATTACAATCACTCACAGAAAGATTCAGAATGATCTACTCAGTCCTGGAAATTAATTCACTCCCTGAAGCATTTGAAATGGAGCTGGGCAAAATCTATACTGTGTTTTGTGAAGGAACTGCTGAAATTAAACCACTGAAAAATGGTGGTAAGCAAGAAGTAAATTAAGTCCTATAACTTCAGATAGGTCTTTATCTTTAACATAAGTCTTTTTCATAACTTCAAAGGCCACTTATTTTCTTAGCTAGTGTGCTTTCTTTTGATGACTCACATTTCACAGCATCAATAAAATCATATGTTCCAGTGGTTTTAATATTTTTTCTTTTAAATCCAGTGAAAAATGTGCATAAGTAGCATTTCATTTGCTTAGAAGTACATTTGTTGTCCTTGAGTTTCATGTGTCTTCATTAAGAATTTTGCGGAGTATTGTTAGATGCATTTTTTTTTTCCTAATAGGCAAGTTCTAAGTTTGGTGCTGTATATCTGATGAAATGCTTGAAATGCACTTGTCCTAGACGAATCTATTTTTGTGCAACTTAATTTTTCAAAATACTCCTATTTCCACATGCATACTCCTGAGTACTTAGAGTGAAGATGAAGCTATCATATTTTCAGAAAGCTCACTTTCTCTTTTTTTTCTCTGAGTGACGTATTTCACCTGCTACTGTGGGGCAGGGGAATGAAGGAGAATAAATGAGGCAGTGCCTCAAACTGAAAATGTCTCCTGTAAACAAGTTTCTCTCTATTCTTTAGTTCACCACTAATGGAATTTAGTGGAATTATTTACTAGGTGTCTAGTTCACCTCAGTATAACCACAGATATTATTTAGACAGCAGCATAATTGTGAACAGGATTTTCAGAGAAGTAAAGGTCACTGTCTCTAGCAAAGAGCTGCTCACCTAAATTAAGATGTGAAAAGGGAAGTTATCAGCCTTCAGCCACTCCATAAGTGACTAGAAAAGTGAAGCCATATGCATAGACACTCTCACAGCTCCTGCCTCTGGTTTTGAAGGAAAAACTGTGAGAGGGAAATGCATTCTTGAGAAGGAACAGTGCATGCAAATTAAAGTATCTGGGGAGTGGAGATGCTAAGACACAGGCGTGGCATGGGGAGGCAAAGGCAGTTTAGCATTTTTGACTACTGATAGACTCTGCGTGATTGCAGCATAGATAAACCTCAACTGGTAAGCTCTGCTGCTAGCCCAGGGCAAGGCAGCTTTCCTCGGTTCTGAGCTGAGTGCTAGAAATCCATGCTAAACCCCAGTTTTCCACAGCTCCACTGCTGTGGGTAAGCTAGCTGCTTTGTTTGCCTGGAGCCTCTTACGAGCAGCAGTTCAGAAACCACTGTATGTCAATCCATTTCTCTTTAACTGGCATATTTTCCAAAGACTATTCTGATCAACATCATCACTTCCAGGAAGTTTATTTTCTGTCCCGAATAATTGCTAATGCCTAGAATGGCATCATGGTCCTTTATAGTTATTAGCTTATGAATCAATACAATCAGGATTTTGAGGCTAAAATCGTTCCTGATTCACAACCAACGCAATCTCATTAAAGCCAATGAATTTCCATGGGGAATCTATGATGAGAAATTTTGGCCTTGAGTTTTCATATTAAGTAGAAAAAAAATGCCTATAGCAATGCCTCTTGGCAGAGTCCGTCATTCCATCAAAGAGACAGACAATTAGCAAAAGATTAGTATTCACAAACCCTGAGAAGAAGCCAAAAATTCTTTTCTGTTAGGATATAGTGACCTTATTAGGGTAGATTTTTGCTGGACTGATAGTTCCAGCACTCAGGCTGATTGTGCTGAAGGCCATCTCCTGTTCACTTGTCAGAGACAAATCCATCACAGGAGGGTGACTCTGCCTTTACTTATGGCAGCAAGACGCATGCAAGGGCTGGGTGCTGTGACAGTGGGCATGGGAAGTTGCCCAAAACCCAAATATCCTGTCATGTGGCCTCTAGGATGAGTCCTTCTGTTAAAGCATCTTCATTTGTGACTAGATGGTTCTGGGTATCCACTAATTAAAAGACTCCTTATAGAATATAAATTACAGACTGGACACTAGAGGAGACTTAGGCATTGTAATGCTAGGCAAAGTGATTAGTACATATGTCCAGGTAGTGACTTCTGGACTACAGAGCTTGCTCAATGTGTTTGTCTATGCAATTTACACTCAATCCTTCACTGACAAGAAAAGGCTGAAAAATCTGTAAAAGAAAAGACTGGAACTCAGGAATCCTCTGCCAACTGAGTGATCTCACAAGGCTGTGGAGCCAGGCTTATTTCTTCTTTCTTTACCTCACCCAACAGTCTTGAATTCTCTTCCACGCAGCGTGCCAGCTTCAACAGGAAGCATGAATAATACGTCAGCTCCAAAATAACCTTTAGCCTGCAGGTCACAGGGATCTGTTGTGCTCAGAAAAACTATGCCATAAAAACTAGGGTGAGGAGCACTGCTTCCCTGGTAGGAGTTAGTCTTGAAGCAGAGACCAAGCTGCACAGCTCCAATACAACCAAGGTCCTTCTGGACTCTAGGGCTCCATCAAAATGAGTTCATGAAGGAAAGCAAAGTCATGTACCCAGGCACTGGAACTTGAATATTCACACTGGTTCTAGGTACGGTTTAGATGTATCAGCTCTGTTCTGGATCTTGTGAGAGTTGGCATGAGGTCTCTGATGCGCCAGTTGGCCACAACGATATAGAGACCCTGGAATATTTAATTATATATACATCTAAAATTGATGCTGAAGGTGGACAGGCTGACTAAACTACTGAATGCTTGGTATTGGATGTCAAAACAACCTAATGGGTCAGCTGAGACCAGAGAGCTAAGTTTTAGGTGGATAAAGACAGGTGAGATAAGCTCCCATTCATTATTGTGGAGGTTGATTTGGTATCATGAGATGATTGGCGGGCAGCAGTATGGTTAGCTTTGTGTTCAATCACAGATTAAAATTCTGGCAAGAACAGATAATCTGCCATGGAGCACTTTAATTTTCTGTAAAGAAATTCCCCAGAGGCACTTTTTGCACAGCTAGCAGAAGAACTTGGCCACTCAGGTGTGAGACAACAGTGCAACAACCTTCAGCAATGCACAAATCTCAAGCAACTCTCAGGTGTTGGATCTGGGCAGCAAGGAGAAAGATGTGCAGAATGTAAAGAGCTAATTGAGAAACCTGAATAACATCATGTAAATTGGGACACTTAAGAGGAAAAAGAGATGATGTTAACACAAACACATAGCAGTGAAAGTTAGAACATTTACACACAACTCCTCCCTGAAGTCACTTGAGTTTCTCCAGAAAGCTAAAAGCAAAGAAGCTACTCTCTTTGGTAGCTCAGTTTCTTTCAAAGGGCATCATGGCTGAATCCTCTTTCTTTAAAGTCCCACAGATAAAGCAGAAGACAGAGGCAATTTGAGGATGTTACAAGCACATGCCCAGAGACCATTAACTTTGAAGAAAGCAACCTTGGCTTGCCGGCATATTGTATTCCCTCCCTGGGTTGGTAGCTGAAAGCCAAGTCAGTAGAAAGCAACACGGAAGCATGGAAGAGAGCAGAAAACATTACAGAAAATATTACAGAAAATATCTGAAAGTCTACATCCAGAAGTAGTGAGACATGGCAAAAGTGGGAGATGAGGAGATGCAGAGGTAGGTTTCAGAAATTACCAAAGTCATGGAAAATAATCCACACAGGGGAACGGAGGGACAGATTCACAAAGGATATCATCCTTCATCTTTCTATTGACTTTGAAGGAGCACATACAGACCCTTGGAGGATGTCTGAATAACTTATATGCAAAAAGTATATAGAATAAGATTAAAATGGGAGTTCCTTCTTACCACTGTTTTTAGTCAACAGTATAGAGTATCAGTGGCATGGAATGACGGAGTTTACAGCTGAGAAAAGAACATTTTCCTAAGTTATATTGAATGCTACAGGGAGAGTATCAGCATCATGTGAAATCACTGACCCTAGCAAAACTGAAATAAATACATACATAAATAGACATTTTTTTTTAAATCCTGTGTGCTTGAATTGATGCATCTGAATTCATGCTCAGGCATTTGAATTAACTAGAGTTTTTAACATCCACTTTCAAAATTACTGGCCTAAAACTAATTTGATAGGAGATGACTGGCAATTCTGCTAGAGAAGACGAGAGTTGTTATTAAGTTATCAATCCAACACATGCTGGGTTAAGGAGGAATTTACTTGGGGGCAGAGTTGGCTACATGTGTGGCCCTGTTCCCAAACACCCACAGGGCAGCCTGTTGTCACTGCGCTCTGTTACTAGCCTGATACTAGGTTGTTCCCTCGTATCTCTCCCTACCAGCACAGCCTTGCTGCCTTGCTAGCTGTCTGGGCCGTGTGGAGTCACACAAGAACTGTCTAAGCCTCAGTGTATTCAAGTATTAAGCAGAGAATGGGAAGCACTTGAAGTTTACAGATAAGAAACACTACATAAATGCAAGGTATTAGCAAAAAGATGGACACTGTCAAAATACTGACTGGTACCAGTCCTAGATCAGCAGTTAGTGGGCTGTGCACCCTGTGAGTGTTTCCAGAAGCAAGAGGAACTTAACAGACTTCAGGATAAGCTTTCCTTTGCTAGTCAGTGACCTTACCGAGCAATTCAAAGGGATCCTGAAACATCTATTCCATTCTTTATACAAAGCATTCATATCCTTCCTAATTACTGATCTATTCCCACAAGCATCTTAACTTCCTTTTCTTAATAACCTCCTAGATAATTTCTTATTACAATAAATAGACACTGAAACAAAGACTGCTGTCACTTCATGCTAGCTGTGATATAAAAATAGAATAGAAGGCCAGCCTTTCTTGGAAGACATCAAGATCTAAACAGATTAAAATAAATTGTGGAAGGGGAAACAGTGGAGAGGAGGATGGAGCGAATTGCCTAATTACAAAATCAGTCAGTGGCAGAGAAAGGAAAAGGATGTGCAGATTCCTATCCTTGAGTATCAAGTACAGTTTATCATTCAACTTGCTTTGTTTCTGTTACTCAATCCGATGAACACATTTTCTCTTCTTTTCCCAGAACAAGTGCACCTAACCAATGTGCCAGCAATTCCACAAAATTTTCTGCCTGAGAGGAAAAGACTGACTCTTCCTTCTTCCCCCTCAGGTTGTGCTGCGCAGCTGTGATACCAAATCTTTAATCATACTGACAAGCAGAGAGGCTCTATGCAAATGTAAGCAAATAGGGTTTGACACTTATACGAAGATGATAAAGACAAACATCGGGGGCTGTTCTGAGGGTGGAGAACGTTTACACGATTAGTACAAGAGGACGTGGAGATTTAACCAAGCAATACTCCCAAGTCTGAGCTGACATGAGTTCAAAGATGGAGTGATCTTGCTGGTTAAATGCATGATCCACAGGCTGTTAAATACATTAAAACTGAAGAGCAGCATCTGGCTTAATATCACTCTTTGCAGGATACACCTGCCTTTGTCCTCCTTCCACCATCTTTTGTAGTAGATCTTTTGCATCATGTTAAACCTCTTATTGGTATTTTTGTTTGTAAGCTCCCCACATGTGAATTTGGAGAGAGACAGAAATGAGTTATGAATAGCTACATCTTGGAAACTTCAGAACCTCTGTGGCTTGATCTAAATTCTATCAAAGCATCTTTCTGTTGTCTTCAGCAGGGAATACCTTATCCTATTTATATAGCATCTAACACAGTTGTGGACAAATCCCAGAGGAAATATGTAGGCACTCCTGTAATACAATAGCAACAACAAAATAATAGCAGCCTCTCTGAACTAAATATATTTAACAGTACTATCTACATGGATATGGGTTGTCCAGCTGTTCTTTTTCTGTGGATGTTGCTGGTTGCTGCATTTCTGTTTCTAACCTGAGTTTGAGGCAGAGAAGCTGAATACTAGAAGAATATTTGCACTAGTCTTTTTGATACACCATGACTAAATGCCCCTCTATCACCCTTCTGCTTCAATCTTTCTTCAGAGAGAGATGTAATGTATACTCCTGCATTTGTCATACTGTCCTCCAATCAGTGAACTGTGGAGCAGGCACGAGGATGAGGCTTATATGAAGATTCTCTTAGCTTTGTGAAGCCTGCAGGGCACTCTGGGTCCTAAAAGTACAAAAGTAAGTCTAAGATAACTCAGTCCTGTGAAGGGACTTTATTACTGTTTGTAGTGATTGACTGGAATTTCTCTAGAATGTGTTATTTCTGTTATCACAGATGAGAGAAGAGTCCAGTCATGAATCCTGCATCGTCATCTTTATGTCTAGAGATTCACCTGTTCTTCTCCAGCTTTCTTTATTAAACTCTCCTTCTCAGCAGCTCATGTATAATTTCCTGCAGATATGGATATATTTCCAGGGAAACAGTAGGATGCTTTCATATATTGGATGTTCAGATCCTAGATGTGTTGCAGGGTTCTTTATCAGAAAACATTTTCTTTTTCTCAGGAGTCTGGTAGAACAACCAAGTGGCTGGAAAAGTTTTGTCCCTTTTGGCAAAGCCAAAGAAACAAGCTATAGCTGGATATTCATCTGAGGATATTATCATCCTCCATGTTTTACTTAGAGAAGTGAGGATCTAACATCGTAGAGTCACAAGGTGTGAACTATCTTAGCTGGTCTGTAGGAAACATTTGTGCTGTTTCTAACCATTTATAATGCAAATTTCCCTTCCTCTCAATCTTTTGTAGCTTTCTGAATGCTCTATACAAATCAGGATGAAACTTAACTGCTGTGGAAATGCTCATGAGGTAACGTACTGTCGTGGTTTAATCCGGCAGCCAGCAATTAAGTACTAAACAGCCACTCACTCACCCTTCCCCTTCCATCCCCAGGTGGGATGTGGAGGAGAAATGAACAAAAGGGGAAACTTGTGGGTTGAGATAAAGACAGTTTAATAACACAAGAAATGAAATACTACTGCTACTACTATTACTACTACTACTACTACTATTGAATATGCAAAACAAACTGTCTGCAATACAATTTTCTCATCACCCAATGAGCAATTCATAGCCAGTCTCTGAGCACAATCGCAGAACCCAGAACTCTCAGATTTTGCAAATTTCGCAAAACTTCTGAAAAAGACTGAACCCCTGGAAAAGTTCAAACTTCAAACAAGAGAGAATTCAAACTCATGGAATCGAGAAAGAGCAACAGTCCTGCCCCCTGGCCGGCCCCTGTTTACATACTGAGCATGACGTCTATGCTATGGAGTATTTCCACTGGCCAGCTTGGGCTGGCTGCCTGGCTGTTGTCTCTCTCAGCTCCCGCACGCCTGCTCATCAGCTGAACATGGAAGACTGGAAAAAGTTTTTGATTTCTTAGCAGCAACTGAAAACATCAGTGTTATCAACATTATTCTCGTACTAAATCCAAAGCACAGCAGCTACCAGGAGGAAAATTAACTGTACCCCAGCCGAAACCAGGACAAAAAACCAATGAATCTTACTTATTTTCTGAAAAGTCCATCTATTCCCATAAGGTGGATTTTTAAAAGACTTTATCACTCATTGCCTGGGACATGTTTCAGCACAACCCATGGGTGAGCATTTATCTTGCATTTAACCATCTTATCTCCTCCTCATTGCTCTGGTGCCCACTGATCAATAGATTCAGGTGTGTTCCTGAATGAAATCATGTTATTGCATTAACAAGTCCATGTGTTATGCATCTATAGGAATGTGCCACCAACTACGAGCAGGACATAAGCCTGGTGTTTGTTGGAGAAGCCAGAGGGAAGGAAAGACAAATGTAACTCCAGACTTCCCTGTCCAGCCTTTCTCTCACTCACCTGTGAAAATGTGGCAAAATATAGATCCTCCACTTTGACTCTTTTGACTTTAACACCTAAGCAGAACTGTGTGCATTTGAAGCGACAATGTTTTATCATCCAAGGAACTGCTATTCAATCAGTACCAAAGTTCTGATCACCATGGTCTGTAAGCTAGTTGCAAAACCCATTCTGACCATGCAGATGAAATCCCTCTTTATATGCACGGAGTTGCTAGCTAAGAAAATGGATCTATAATAATATAACAACTATACCATGTGAATCAGCGAATGTTATGCAATCCGGTTTTATGAGGTATGTTGAAAGTGTTGTGTCAACTGCATTGATTGCATAGAAGAAAGAGAGACAGTGTACCAAGCTAGAAGGCAACTCAATGGTTTAGATAAACAACACCCTAATATGCACTCGAGGGCAATGATAGGACAGTGACTCACAGCTCAAAGTTAATGCTGAGACTGTGAGTTAGTAGATTGAAAGACTATAAAATGATAAAAGCAACTGAAGATATGAAGGCAGGCATTCACTCTAAGGTATCTCTTTTCTTATAGAAATCCACTTCCAGAAAACAATTCAGCCCATCGTGTATAAGGCGGGTGAAATGAATCACCCTGTGGATATTCCTCTCTTCCTCTTTAAAATAGTGGGGGCCTTGACAATTAGCTTTGATTAGACAGCTTTAAGATATTAGACAGCTTTAAGATATTAGATCTTATGAAGAAGGATGATCAATAAATACTGAATGATATTTGAAGAATATTCAATATGAAGAAAGGACAGTGACCCATTCAACTGAAACAGATGTAAATTCAAGAAAAGTAACAATTACAACTAAAGGTAGTCCACTAAATACACTTCTTTGCTGTGGCTGTGTGACTAAAGCATATTCTTTGAAGGCTATAGCTTAGAGATGCTTTTTTAGATCACTGACCCAGAAGAGCTTTGCAATATCTCTAAAGTAGCTGTTAGAATCTATTACAGTAGATTACTTCGGGAAACTTTAGTTCACAAATCAATGTCCCAATAAAATCAAACAACTCCTTTCCTAGTTGTCACCGTTTATTGTATTAAGGCCCTACTTAATGTAGTTTTAGTTGATGTGTCATTGATCCAATTGATTGGAATGACTTCTCTTGAGCTTTTGATATACACTAGATCTTTGTGGAGGAAAGGCATTCAGCCTGAGCACTGGAATATACAGTAAAGAGTAATTCTAAGTAGTCAGAAAAGTGATTTATGTGGTGTTTTTTACGTCTGATTTCAATGACTATGAGATCTTTTGTGATATCACATGCATGAATTAAAACCAGTTGTAGCTTCACTGACGGCAGAAGCACTATCACTTGCTGGACTGATATAAATAAGTTCAGAAGAAAGTATTGAGTCGTATGCACAAAAAAGGTTCCATTAACTGTGCCTTTCCTTACACAGGGATCCATACATCAGATACAGACCGTGATTGTTTTGCACTGCTCTGATGGAGCAGAGCAGCTGCAAATTAAGCGTATCTGGTTCCCTAAAGCAGGAAGGGAACTTGCAGTGGTGTTGACTTTAACTTGCATTGTCATCTAACTTCTGTCAGAAACAAGACTGGAACAAGGAGGTGGAAAAGTGGCCTATGGCTGTTTTGCCCTTGTATCTCTGTGGTTCATCTTGGATGTGGGTTGCGGCTGGAGTGGCAAGAGGATATTGTAAGCCGGTTATAACAAACTTGTTCTCCATTGTATTATTGTAGACCTTCTAACTGTGGATTAGTCAGTGAAAGCAAAATCTTTAGTGCCTTTAGGGTGCTCTTGGATTTCACTGACTTACTGTTGTATAGACCTGCAGATGAAAGCTCTGTGAAAGATCTCTAAAATGTTTTTATTTCCATCAGTCCACAGCTGCAGAAAAATGCTAGATGCATATAGGTGCAAACAGTTTCTTGTATTGCTCCAAATGGGATCAGTTCTTTGAACGATTATTTGAACTATTTGAACTCTTATTTGAAATCTGGATGTGTGGAAGTGGGTATAGCACAACTTGGATTTAGGTATAAGCCATAAAGACTCTTGGAAACTCGACTGATATGACTGATCTCATCTGTTTTAAGCCATCTGCAAGTCAAAATTCTAGTTTGTTAGCCATCTAGACTTCCTGCAGACCTTCTGGGATTGGTAGCTATGACTGGTGACAGGAACCTTCTCTGGAGGTGTCTGTTTTCCTTGCACTGACAACAGAGAGCAATTAGGCATCTGACTTTTAGCCATCATTTAAAAGGAATGATAGATTTTACTGACTGAAACTAAGGAGATGCTCCCACAGCCTATGGAAGCATATTGCATTCAAAAGAAATTGCTTCTCATGCTGGGATGGAAGAGCACGGATTGAGGCACAAGAAATGTCTTTTAGCATGAGGCTATGAAAAATCTTCAGGTCAATTCCAGGTAACTTTCAAGCATAGGCAAGCCAGAATATTGGGAAATTCTAGATTTTTTAGAGCTTTGTTGTCTAGATCATTAAAATTTTTAGAAGTTTTCTTCTTTTTAGAATTTGAATTTAGTAGTTCAGTTGGCAAAATTCACTGCAGCATTTTGAGGGGCCAGGCCTAAGTTAAGCAGAGTGCTTCTAGGATTGTTTAGACTGCCTTAACTTTTCACCTGTAAAACTTTAGTTAAAAACTTAGAAATTCTTTCTTCTCAACAGCAGCACAACGTTATAAAGGCAAATGCTCTAGCAAAAGCTATATCATCTATGGATAGCACACTGCTGACGGGTGAATTTCTTTCAGGCAGCAAACAAACGTGAAATAAAATCAGCTGCATCTGTTAATTACTTGGCTAGGTCCATCAACGTCCAGAGAACAGTGAGAAAAAGGACAGTGGGAAATAGATGATAGAGTCTTCTTTCATATAGAATTGTAGAATCATAGAATAATTTGGGTTTGAAGGGATCTTACAGATCATCCTGTTCCAATCTCCCCTGCCACAGGGAGTGACACCTTCCAATAGACCAGGCTGCCCAAAGCCCCGTCCAGCCTGGCCTTGAACACTGCCAGGGAGGGGTCATCCACAGCTTCTCTGGGCAACCTGTTCCAGGGCCTCACAGCCCTCACAGTAAATGTAATTAAATTACTAATCTGTAGGGAAAAACGAGAAAAACATATGAAGAACATTTTCTTCATAGAAACTTGTTCATGAAGTCTTTCCAGCATTTACAAAAATAACGAGGGGATGAGACAGGACAGACAGAATGCATTCAGGTCCCTAAACCTTGTAGTACTCCAAGCAGAAGGGAAACAGAATTACAGAATAGTTTGAACAATGGGTTTTGTCCTTGAAATACATCAGCCATTGCTATCTGACAGCCAGAAACTCATACTCAGTAGACATCTTCATGCTCTAGAATGTTTGCTATTTTGATTTTCGTTGCCTTTTTTTACACCGGGTTACCATCAATAATAGTGCTCAAAAAGCATGGTGGTGAAATCCTGCAAGATTTCATGATGTAGTTTTCCTGAAGGGAAAAAAGATGTAGAGAAAACCTTGGGAAGCAAACTCAGCTGCCAAACTTTTTTTGTTCCTCAGCTGATATTTCAGCAAGGATTGTATTTGTTGTAAATATATGAAGTGGATGAAGACAATGATTCTTGGACTAGATAGGATCAGAAAAAAAAAGCAGGTCTGGTCATTCAGATTGCTCTGAAAGCACAAGACACACAAGACAGTTGTAAGCAGTATTTTTTTGATTGGGCAATTTTTAAAATTTTTTTTCTTCATTAAAGAAACAACAGAGACAACTGAGTCAACAGAGCCGTGAAGATGATAGACATAATGGACATGTACATGGAGGAATGTTATGAGAAAGCAAAACCACACAGTCCTGGAAAGGCAATTGTCGGACCTTTTTCTTTACAGGTTTTGGAGAGCCGGCAAAGAAAAACATTGAAGATTTAGACTACTGAAGCCCAGAGTGTCTTTAGTCCTTTAGTTCTGGTCATCGATGAACTTGACTTTCATGTCTATTTCATGGTTTTATTGAACAGCAAACTCATAGAAGATAGAATCTAAGCTTTTCAGGGCAGAGACTGGCTTTGCTTTACATAGGACCTACCACATCAGCCATGTCTGGACCTTTTTAGATATTACTGTAACAGCAATAGTAGTATTGACATAGATTGTGCCAATTTGCTTTCCCAAAATCATGGCATTTTTAGAAGTTCTAGACAAGTTCAAAACAAATTCTAGCAGAGCTTGTAATTTATTTTAGATTCTGACACTTTAGGGTTTATTCTGTTCATATTGGTGGATTCAGAACAGGCTGAATGGCAGAGCTCAGAGGGTTGTCATCAGCGGCGCTGAGTCTAGTTGGAGGCTGGTAAGTAGTGGTGTCCCCCAGGGGTCAGTACTGGGCCCAGTCTTGTTCAACTTCTTCATCAACGACCTGGATGAAGAGCTAGAATGTACCCTCAGCAAGTTTGCTGACGACACAAAATTGGGAGGAGTGGTAGATACACCGAAAGGCTGTGCTGCCATTCAGCGTGACCTGGATAGGCTGGAAAGTTGGGCAGAGAGGAACCTGATGAGGTTCAACAAAGCCAAATGCAGGGTCCTGCACCTGG
>Ga0065711_1039827_pt1 | contig 17470 bp, 12 predicted proteins | sample Hoacrofraction12_FD_59098 | JGI IMG/M metagenome (GOLD analysis project Ga0065711, IMG submission 59098) | Hoatzin crop microbial communities from Cojedes, Venezuela - Epithelial fraction 12 v2 (version 2) | ecosystem: Host-associated > Birds > Digestive system > Esophagus > Crop | place... | reverse complement strand
TGGCGGAGGAGCTGGCCAAGCCACTCTCCATCATCTATCAGCAGCCCTGGCTAACAGGAGAGGTCCCAGATGACTGAAGGACAGCCAACGTAGCCCCCATCTACAAGCAGGGCTGGAAGGAGGATCCTGGGAACTACAAGCCTATCAGCCTGACATGAGTGCCAGGGAAGATTATGGAGCAGTTCATCATGAGTGCACTCACCGCGCATGTGAAGGACAACCAGGGGATCAGGCCCAGCCAGCATCAGTTCATTAAAGGCAGGTCCTGCTTGACCAACCTGATCTCCTTCTATGACCAGGTGACCCGCCTAGTGGATGAGGAAAAGACTGTGGATATTGTCTATCTGGACTTCCATAAGGCCTTTAATGCTGTTCCCCATAGCATCCTGATGGAGAAACTAGCTGCCCGGGATTCGGAAGGGTGTACTCTTCGCTGGATAAAGAACTGGCTGAATGTCCGAGGCCGGAGAGTGGTGGTGAATGGAGTTAAATCCAGCTGGTGGTCAGTCACGAGTGGTGTTCCCTCAGGTCTCAATGTTGGGTCCGGTCTTGTTTAACATCTTTATCAATGATCTGGATGAGGGGATTGAGTGCTCCCTCAGTAAGTTTGCAGATGACACCAAGCTGGGTGGGAGTGTTGATCTGCTTGAGGGTAGGAAGGCTCTGCAGAAGGATCTGGACAGGCTGGATTGATGGGCCGAGGCCAACTGTATGAGATTCAACAAGGCCAAATGCCAGGTCCTGCACATGGGTCACAAGAACCCCATGCAATGCTACAGGCTTGGGGAGGAGTGGCTGGAAAGCTGCCTGGTGAAAAAGGATCTTGGGGTGTTGGCTGACAGCTGGCTGAACATGATCCAGCAGTGTTCCCAGGTGGCCAAGAAGGCCAACGGCATCCTGGCTTGTGTCAGAAAGAGTGTGGCCAGCAGGAGCAGGGAGGTGATCTTGCCCCTGTATTTGGCACTGGCGAGGCTGCACCTGGAGTACTGTGTTCAGATTTGGGCCCCTCACTGCAAGAAGGACATTGAGGTGCTGGAGTGTGTCCTGAGAAGGGCAACAAGACTGGTGAGAGGTCTAGAGAAAAAGGCTTACGAGGAGCAACTGAGGGAACTTGGTCTGTTTAGTCTTGAGAAGAGGAGGCTGAAGGGGGACCTTATTGCTCTCTACAACTACCTGAAAGGAGGTTGTAGTGAGGCAGGTGTTGGTCTCTTCTCCCAACTAACTAGCAATAGGACAAGAGGCAATGGCCTCAAGTTGCATCAGGGGCGGCTTAGATTAGATATTTGGAAAAATTTCTTTACTGAAAGAGTGGTCAGACATTGGGACAGGCTGCCCAAGGAGGTGTTGGAGTCACACACACCATCCCTGGAGGTGTTCAGAAAACATGTGGATGCGGCACTTCAGGATATGTTTTAGTGGGTGTGGTGGTGTTGGGTGGATGGCTGGACTTCTTGGTCTTCGAGGTCTTTTCCAACCTATGATTCTATGATCAACAAAAGAGAAGTCTTGGTGCATTTCCACTGTTGTGTGAAGTCACCGCTGAGACCATTACCTCAAAGACAGTTTGCAGGTATCCACCTATATTTTTCTGCTGATGCAGCTGTACCTGTATCCATGGGTTTATAATAACACTGAATTTCTTCTTCGGGGCCTTAGCCAATTCAGACTAAAAGTTTCCCTGTTTTTCAAAAATTTGGGATCAAACCCAGGCAACTAATCATTTATGTGCACATGATCACATAATTTGGTCATGTAATCACAAGCTTACATTTTCTCGTACATAAAATTATCAAGGATGTAGGGCCAGCAGTTTCAGGTAGTCATATGAGGCCTTGCGGTCACAATGCATATTCAGAATTAACAAATACATAGCTTCTTTCAAAATTACATTGTGTCCTGGGTTTGGCCAGGACAGGGTTAATTTTCACCGGACTCCAGGAAGGGGCACAGTCGGGGGGTGGGGGCTGATCCCACCTGGCCAAACAGAGCCCGGTATTCCATACCATGTGAAGTCACGCTGGCTTCCGGTGGGGGGGGCGGCGCTGCGGGGACTCTCTCGCGGCTCGGGAGCACGCGACGCCAGTCCTGTTCGGGAGAGCGGCTGTCTGGGTCGTGCAGTTCTTTGTTGTGTTTTCTCCTTATTTGTATCGTTGTTGTTACTGTTCCCTTTGTTTGCTGTTCTGTTAAACTGCCCTTATCCAGACCCACCAGTTTCTGCCCGTTTCTTTCCATTCTCCTCCGCACCGCGACAGGGGGAGGGGCGGCCACGTGGCGCTTTTGTTGCCGGTGGCAGCCAAAACCAAAACACATTGTAACTTCGACTTTTGTACAGCTACGGGAGTGAAGAGTTGAAAGAAGCTGTGAAGCCTTTTAGGCATTACTAACCTTTTAGTAATCCAGTCACTCTTTTTAGTCATAACAGGTTTATTTTAACTTTGCATCTTTCAGTCTGCCAGACATTTCCACCCTCAATGATCACACATACCAAATCATATTAAAGCTATAACATCAAGAACACAACAATGCATAGTTAATAAAAATGGCCACATTCAGTTTCAACAATTCACAGCAACACAAAATCAAGAGACTTCGATTAAACTCTTACGCATCATTTTTGTTTCCAATGTGTTACAGCAAAGAAAAACAAACAGGAAGAGATACTGAACAAGGTAAATAATTACCTAGCTGCTTCAAAGCCATGTTAAAAAAACCAAACACACAAAATCTTAGTTCTTCATAGTAACTATTCACCTAGGTACAGGAAAGACGAACCACAATTACATACACAGAATATATAAAACAATCAGAGATGAACGGGCTGTATTTCTTCAAAATAAAAGGGCAACTAGATATTAAAACACAACATATCTAACTTACTATAATTTGCTTCTTGTGAATGTAACTCTCAGAAAAATATACACATTGTTTTACATGAGCACTTTCAAAGAAAGAAAGTAGGGATAAACCCTGAAATATCTTTCCCAAAGCATCTGCTTTTCTGCTTGTTTTCATGCTTCACGTAATAAACCATTTTACCTCTGTTCTGTTGGCATGTGCAGAAACATATGCATTAGTGGCTTCAAGAAAGCCGTCTTTACTATCCGACAATATTTAGGCCCCCTGAGTAACACTCTTTTGCTGACTTGCTATTCTGCATCTTGTGATCCAACTTTTGATGCTTTCAGCTGTTTTGAGCAATACGTACAGAGCAGGGCGTTTTCAAGGCCAGATACATTAGTTAGATAGCTATACTTCTTGCTGCTGGTAGAAGTGTCACAATTTTTTTCCTATAATACTTTAAATTCATTAAGGCATTGATGACAGGAGGCTTGCCTTCAGCATCAAGAATAGAAAGACAGACTGACTTTATAGAGCCTGTAAAGATAGATTCTGAAATCACAGAATCACTCCAGATGTATACATATGTAAATACACACACACATTTATCTTGTGCAATGCAGGTTCTGACCTATCTCTTCCTGTGTACTGCAGGCCTTGAGCTAGTGCTATTTTGACCTGATTTTTTTATGAGCAGAGATGATCCACAAAGATGAGAGAATCCTTAACACTGAGTTCATTATATGGTCTCATTTACTGAAGTTGAGCACAAAAAAAATTATTTACTTAAGCTGACACTGCAGGTTTGATTAAATGTCATGTCTTTGAATGATTCAGAATGAGTATAAAACTAAAAAAATTAAAATCACTTTAAAAAATACTTTCTGGCATATTGGATTGCTTCAATTTTATGAGAAGCCAAAATAATAACATTGAATAATTAATACTCTCCATGTTTCACAAGCATTATGTCACAGACTTTTGACTGTCCATTTTCAAGACAGATAAGTAGGTATCATTATCTAAAATATGGAACTGCTCTAGGAAGTTTTAAGAATAAACAGACCACATACTGTAGCACAAAGATACCTAATGTTATATTTTTCTCTATGTAATCCACTCCTTCGAGAGGTAAAAAATACTGGCACCACTCAGTGATACATGCTTTCAAAATGAACATTGTTTTCATGACGAGAGTAAACGGTAGCTTAAGGTGCTCAATTTTAGGCTACCAATTTCATTGCTAGGTGATTTATTCCAAGTCAGGGCCGAAAGAGACAGAGCCAAATGAGAACACCATAGAGAAACATCTGGATTCCCACCATAGTGCTACTGTCATTACAAAAGATTTTCTCTCTTGGTCTCTGAGACACAGAAATGCAGCTACTTACCCATTTTAAAATTCTGACAAAAGAAAATGAATTTATATTTGCAAGTTAAATGTGGGTGAATATTTTATAACCCGTATCTGTGATGAAAAAGGTTTATTAACTTTTCTGCAACATACACACGCAGCAAGAAAGTCACCTTCAGGAAGACAACTTGTGATTTGCTTAAATTCTTACCTGTTTACACACTATGAAAAAAAAAATGTTTTCTGTTTCTCGCTAGTTTACTTTCCACTGTCATGTTCTTGTTCTCTTTTTATATGGAAATCACATTATAATCAATAGACAATGCATTTCCACAGTCACATTACAAAGAATGTGTTTGAAGCATACAAAAAAATGCTCACGACTTATCAGATGCTTCAAGTACAGCAGTATCTTGATAACAAGGTAGTGAAAATAGGCTTAATTCTTACATCTGCTATGGGGATTTTTAGAAGTGCTGTAGCAAGCTACTGGGCTACTGAAGTCTTCTGAGGCTTTGCTATTGGGCTACCCACCTAGCTCGGAAACTGAGCAGTTCCATGCTATGCCCTTCTCAGCATCCACGGAACACATCTCGAAATGAGGATTCATGGCCATCATTTTTCAGCTACTTCAAGCTTTTAAATAGACCCTTGAAAGAAAAGGTATTCAAGAAACTAATATCTTTGATATAATGTAGCGAGCATCCCTATTCATCTTGGTATTTTTCTCTGCTTTGTCCTCATGTCCCACATCATCCCAAGCAGACTTAAAACCTTATATTCCAATTTTATACATTTTGATCTTGAAACAGACTAGACTTCATTATTTCAGCTGTGATCTGAAAGTGAGAGAGAAGACATTTTTTAGAACTGCAATTACAAATAGTTTTGGTCAAAGGTAACAAATGAGATTTTAAAGTGATTTGACCTTAAGCCTGTGAGGGAAGGAAATGTGCTTAAAAGGATTTTTTTTAACTCCCTTTTCCCTTCATTTGCAAGGTTTCAGCATGAGTAAAAACAAATTAGTATTTACACAATTCTCTTCACTCAAATATTCAGGCATTTATGAAACTGATAGTGTTCATCTATTTGTTTTAAGGATTAGGCAGATGGAACAACTTTCCAGTGACGCTGAAGAAACCCGATGTTATTTCCACTTCTGTCTCTCTGAGTACACTGTCTTCTGTGTTCAAAGGGTCATCTGGAGTTAACGCTGCAGATTTCACCACATTGTACCTCCATTCTCTGCAAGAATTTGGAGCTCATACACCCTCTGCCCCTTCTATTGACTCCTGTCTATGCATATAACACCAGTGTGGCACATCCCTGCTGGATTCTGTCCAGTAACAGGACATTATTCTGTGACAATGCAGCATTGTTTCTTAGTGACAAAAAAGAAAGTGAAGTGATCATTACTGAAAAATGATCTGTCTATAGCACCTGTAGCCTAAGGAATCCAAAAGACATCTGTGTGAATCTAGTTCTAGCCCAGAGTTTTATCATTGCTGTTAGTATCAAGTAGATTTTTCACATCTTTATGTGCTAGCCAGGTGATGAAACTGTTTTAACTGGTGCGACTACTCCACGAAAAATGATACAACTAAATATCACTAGTTCTTCTATTTTTGTGAGTTTTGTATCAGCAGACTAAGAAGTTTATTTCCGTGTCTTATTACAACTGAAAAATTGAGAGTTAAAAGCTAGAAGTTAACATTGCAAAGTTCGCAAACTATTTAAAACCTGAGAATTCTCAAGTGCCCTTGAGGGCCTAATTGCAAAGTAACTTTGAGAACTCATCTGGAGACTTGATACAGCACTAAAAAACCCACAGTTTTCCATTCCAAATTGATTTTCAGATCAACAAAAATGAGCATTTGTGTACTTGAAAGCTAGCTATATATTACCTGGAAATAACAGACCAGTATCGAGTTTCATACTGTATTTGCAAGATGGCATTTCCTAACATCAATAAAAGATATTTGTGTTGGTGCAGGACTATTCTTCCCCCATTTTTTCCACCTGAGAATAGTCTTAGACACATTTCTCTGACTTCTCCCTTCTTTAGAAAGTCACTTCTGGAAGAATGTTTCATTATCCTTTTATCATATATTTTTACTTCTTATCATGAATTGTTTTGAATTTTTTTTTTCTTTTGACACCTGTAACTTTTTTGTGAAGGACCAGTACTGCTGGGAGTCTCAGAAAACTTTCTCTTTTTGTTACTGGGCATGTTGCCAAGTGGCCTGAACAGTTAGCTGACCCCGACCAGAAAGAAGGCTAACCAACAAGACACTGAGACTGTGACCCAGAGGACACTTCAATAAAAGCAAGAAAAATTCTTTCAGTTTGAAAGAAGGGTAAGTACATGTACACTGACTGGAGAAAGTTCTTTATTAAGAAGTCCAGTGTGAAAGTGTGTGGAAAGACCTACCTGAAATCTTTAAAGAATATGTGCCTTCTACGCAAAATAAAGTAACTTGAAATTTTAATGGAACTTAACAGAAGAACAGGAACGCTTGTTTGATGGTTGTCACTTTTCACCTTCTCCCACGCAAACAAAGGAGGATTTGAAGGCTATGTTGGCATTACATCCTTAATTTCACCTTCTGATGATGTCATGGGGTGACAATCCAAGCATATTTCCTGAGAGCTTTTACGGAATGACTTTCAGGGCATAACACCAGTTTTAATTACAGTTCTTACAGTATTACAATAAGGACAATTTCCCTAACTTGAAAGGTTACTGGGGAGTCCCTGCAGATTACTTTTTTGTTCACTAACAGGGGTGGCTCTCCTGATCTTTCAGTGCAAACCCTGATAAGCCCTGATCTGTGAGTTGCTGATGGGTTCTGTTGAGTGCAAACATAAATCAGGTCTGAAAACAGGCCCCAGCTCAATGAGATTTAAATGAGATTCACTAAAGGGAAAGATAATGACAGATAGATGTGAGGGAAAGATAATAACAGTTTTCCAACAATGTTAAAAAAAGGACTCAGAAACCATTAAGGTGATTGTTCCTAAAGTGGTTTGCAGAAAGCCCACATCTGTGTTACATCTGCTCATTGCAACACAAATTGCTTATAAATCTAATACTTTGCATTTTGTTAACTTGCTAATTGAAGAATCCCTTCATCCTTTAAGAATATAAATTACAGCTTGATGCTGTGCCTCGTTAAATGACAGGTGTTTGGAGGACAGTTACTTAACAGAAACACTTTTTTTAATCTCACCTAACTCTTACAATAGAAAGCTTACGATCTTAATGTGCTCAAACACTAAAATTCCATAAAAGTCCTTCATCTGCTAGTATGATAAATTGTTCATCAGTACGTAATAATAATTTTGGTCTCAGTATAAACTAAGCCAGCTTGTTGACTGCTTTGACTCAGTATGTCTAATCACATAATTTCTTAGAAGGTTTCAGGTTTCACAATGTGGCACTAATTGTTCTGAAATTGCTTCAATTTAATTGCTGGCATTTCCGTTTTAACGTTAAATCAAACCGTATTTGCATTGATACAAACAGCAGCTGGCTGGAAGACAATAGGATATCTCACCTTAATGAGGTGAGAAAAAATTTACCCAGAGAAAGATGATATAATTATAACCACACAACTTTTATGAGGTACTTTAATTTTGTATATTATTACACCTTACAAGTTGTGCCTGATTTAGCGTACCATCTAAGATTTTATTATATGTCTTAAATTAAATACGTTAGTGACAAAAATTGGAAAAGATTCTACATGAACAGTTGATCTTACTGACCAGTTCCTCCATGCCAGGCTGAACATAACATGTGATCAAACCCCATAAATTTTATCCTTTCTGATTAGTTTGACTCCTGTGTTCTAGCCTGATTGAATTATGATTTCTCCCTGCAGGTACTGTGGAAGTGAAACTATGTTTCCTACCTCTCTTCTAATGCAGGAATAAGTTGTGTAAGAAAGAAAGGAAGGTGAGATACTGGACACAGACAGTTCTTGGTCTTGATTTCTGGAGTAGGAATCGTGAACATCTGGTTGTGTCCAATACTTCACACAGTGAGAACTTCTCCTAGGGTTTGTGTTTCAGTTACATTAGATTACTTCAGTATCAGATAATTTTTATTACATATTATGTTTAATGAGTTTATAGATATTTATAATAGGTATTAGAGTTGGATGAATAGTTTAGTGATTTTGCTATCAGATTATATCATTCTACCAGAAGTATTACTTTATACAGACTGTCATTGTTGAGATTAAGTGTATTACAGAAGGAAAATAAATTAAACAAGGAAATTCAGTAAGCTCACCTGTTTTCAACCATAATGGAGTGAAATACTTTGACTTTTTTTCACTTTCTGCAACCTTCTTAATGTTTTTACTGTAAATTACTACAAATAAGTTGGCACTGATGATTTATAATATAACAATTAGTATTTTATTTGTAAACTATATTTAAATGAAAATTAGCAAAAGCGTGGAGTGGTTGTCCTATTACAGATGAAAGTGATTTTTGTGTCCTAAAATAGTCTGAGAAGTGGAACTGAGAGCTTCAGCTTGTGTTGGCAGAGTACAAAACATGAATCCAGTGATAAGATCTCAGCATTACAAAGATCGTTGAGATTAAGTACATTTTGTAGGGCAAAAAAAGCAAGAGAGCATTTTGCGAGGAGTGCATACATAGGCCCTCTGTATAGAGGGCAGAGTGACACCTTTGTTATTCACCCATTTTTCATCCCCGTTTAAGCACAGCCTCTGGCTGTTCTGTTGTGAACCATACACATTTAGCTTGGACGTTACGTTTATAGTATTTTAAAGGCAACTAAAAATGAATAGGGATGAATGGCTACAACTTCTACCTGTCTTTCCTTAGCATGGAAGAAATGTGGGTTTATTTTCCTTTCTAAGGTGGTTTTCCATATTCCAGTCACTCTGCAGTCACGTGCACCTGAGACAGTGCAGAGGGACCTCCCAGAAATAACATGCTTAAAAGCTTCTGCATTTCCTTTTCCAGCAGCTTAGGGCATTTCTAACACATTATGCTCCTCTCCGTGCCACACAGCAGAAGGATGCATATGGATTATTCAGTTTATCTTGATGAAGAATTTATTGTTGGTTTCTGGATGTAGTCTGCTGTGTATGAGATGAGAGGGGGAGAGATATACAGAAGTCTGACCTATAAGAGATTTCAGTGGTTTTTTGCTGATCTAAATCAGTATACATAAACTGAAGTGCTAGAGAAATATTACAGAAGGGGGAAATTTTATTTTAGAGCTAAGACAGAATGAATTGTAAATATTAGTCTCCTTTACTTTTAGTGATTCAAAATGGACGGCATATAAATCTGAAGACAGAATAACACAGATTTATTTGTTTATTTTTTCACTACAAAGTTCACAGAAAGAAGCCCCTCACCATGTTCCATTCTCTGGGTCCTTGCATTAAAAATGAATGTTCTCTCACTTTGGGGGCCAAGGGGATAAATCAGAGTGATGAATTCAAGATTGTACATAAACAGATTCCTAACCTCCACTTGGAAAGTGACTCCCTGTGTAGAGGGGAACTAAAGCAATGTAAAACTTTAATGTGCACATGCTCATGCCTTTCAGAAAAGTGCAGGTAGCAATTGCCTTGCTAAGAGTAATAGAAGGATGAGGGTTCAGAAGTCATACTTAATCAAAATTAATGTCTGCATCTGCTTTGAGCACACACGACATCTGAAAGATGGGGCTTCAAAGTTCAAGTTATTTCTGTTTTGTTTGGGGGAGAAAAAAGTGATAGCACATTAGACATAAGGAAAGTTCTACATGTTGAGCTATCCATTGAACACACACCAACCAGAAACAGGTAAACCACATGGTACAGTTTCAAAAAACAGACTCTGTCAGAATACTACAATAAAATCAAGGACAATATAGCTGGAAAGCAATATATATGTCAATATTACAGCATATAATGATGCTGTAAAGTTTCTCTTTTTTAAAAATATTGATTTAAAATATGAACTTCTGAACAAAAGTAAAAGAGAATAAAAAATCATTGCTGTGTTAATTATAACAAATGCCATTATGGAGCTGAGTGAAACAATTATGTGTATTCTTAGGTTCCACTAAGGGAGAGTTTATTGATGAGAGTGTTCCATTTGTCAATCAAAATTAAAGTCTCAAATGGTTTATGAACATCCACTTGATTTTTCAAGTTGATGCACTTTTATCCTAGGGAAGGAAAACTTAAGTAAAGTGCTTAACTTCATCATTGTTCATGTGCTTACTTATAATATGATGGAAAATTGAAAAGTCTAATCATATACAAAAGTAATGTGCACACCTCTCTGGTGTCACATATAAATTTTGCTAATATTGCCGTTTCATCTGGGGTCTTGTGGAAGTGTTTGATGGCTGATATTAGGGTTTGCTTTCCTGAATTAGAAAAATACAGGAAGGGAGAAGAAATCAATAAAGCTGAAGGAAGCCACTGAATTTTTTAGAGTTCATTTCAGATAAGTGAATTGCTATTGCCTCTTTTCAGTTATATGAAGCAATTATTATTTAATCTGCATTAATTTTAGCTGTATTTTTTTAACACAACAGTTGTATTATGTCAGTAGAAAGGAGCATATTGCCCTGTTTCCTGCCTTCAGCTGCATCTATGAGCAAATGGCTTAGGAACAACGTGAAAGGTCAAACCACGTAATTCTTCTTCCTAACTCAACTTAGTTCCAATTTCAACAATGTTCAGCACAGAGGGCTGCCTGAGTTACTGGAATTACATATGTTTTATAACTGTATGTGCATTCCAAATCTGTAAGTGGATTCCTCTTCCAAGAACTTGTCCAGTCTGCCTTTTCATTCCTTCATCTGAATTTAAAGCTCTCACAACAAATGTTGGCAGAGAGCATAGCTGGTTATCTGTTTGATTATGAGCCACTTTCTTTGGTTGTTCTGAACTGGCCGCCTACTAGCACTTCCTGGAGGTGGTGAGAAAATCAATTCACTTCCACTATGACATGATGATTTGCAGACCTTCCTCTTGAAATCCTTCTAATCCCAGTTGGAGAGTCCTAGTTCACTCAGCAAGACCCAATACAGAAGCTGCTTGGTACCTTTGATCTTCCTTGTAGCCCCTTTCTGAAGTTCCCCACTTCTACTGTATCTTTTATTGTTTATTTGTTTTTAAGGTGAGGAGATGAGAGCTGCACACACTATTGAAGAGACAGCTGGCAAAATTACGTTCTCTGTTTCTCTAATTCTTCCCTAACAATTTCCAACTATTCCTTGTTTTTGATGTCTGAGTGGTTTTGATCAAGAATATGACATCTTCATGGAACTGTATGCCATTTAGTATCTGTAAATACGCATTTTGAAAATCATCTCCATGCTACAGTAAAGTTTAGACTCGGTTTGAACACTCTATTATTCTATATTAGACAGCATGTCCTATGACTGTCACAACATTTGAGCACCACTATATCAGTGTATCTATCCTTATTAAACACTCTCAGGTGGAGAACAAAAGCATATAGATAGTAAGTGAATCACACATAGTGTTTGCAATGACATGCAAGCTCAACAATGGATCTCTATTATGTTGCCACATAACTTGGATTAGGCATTTTTTTTCTTAGCACTTCTAGAACCTCATGTTATTTCTAAGTTTTATGGAACTATGAAATATATGTTGCTTTCTCTGCTTCCCCCAAAACAACTAAGTAGTCCCAGGAAAGCCTACAAGGCCCACAGAATATAACTAGATTGTAACATGCTTTTACGCAGTATATCAGCATTTATAATAGCATCCACTTACCACGTAACAAACTGGTGATTTACTCCATCCAACATCTCAGACTACCTAAGCTTCCACTGTCTGCACCAGAGTTAAATTACAAAGATGTGATGGACACGTATCCTTCAGAGAGTGCATATAATCAAACCCCACCAATACATTGTTGGCACAATATTACCCTGTCTTCACATAGATTCTTTTCCATACTGCTCTTACACGTCATGCCAGAAGCAACAAACTGTTGAAACATTGACAAATAGATAGATTTTGAAGGTTTAAAGGAAACTTGCTTTCTGAGGACATGGACTCATTATGAAGAGCATTTCCTGCCCTGTAAATTTCAGAGCCCCAATCATTGTCTGAGCTTTACAGGACAACGACTACCCTTCTGTTCATGTTGTACAGCACCTTGCACCAGAACTTTAGGATTAACTGACAGATGTCAGTGTGAAAGGCAAATTAAAGACATGCAGGACGTGTCTAAAAACCCATCAGCCAAGTCAGGCTTTAAAATACATTTTCCCATAATTTCGTTCTTGTACGGAGACTTCCAAGATACATGTTCTAAATTTTTCTTGTTAGATGACAGCACAAGATGGTAGACGTTGGAGAATAAGACAGTAGCCATTTTCCTCAGGTTTCGTTGCCTTTTTGCTTTCTCCTCCTATTCCTTGTGTGGATCTATACAAATCTGCGTTTAGCAACTCATCCTCTTCTGAATCAAATATAAATTTTTATTGGTTGCCACTTTCATTAATTTGTACCATTTTATCTAGGCATCTTCAAGCAGACAAAAGAAATGTTACTTACCTTAACAGCCATTTTTCTTTCATAGAAATACTACTTTAAGATAAAGCCTATTTCAGAGATTTAATGGAAGTATAGAATGCTTTGGGTTGGAAAAGACTTTTAGAGGTCATCTAGCCCAACCGTCCCTGCAGTAAGCAGGGATATCTTCAACTAGGTCAGGTTGCTCAAAGCCCCATCCAACCTGAACTTGAATGTTTCCAGGGAAGAAGCCTCCACTACCTCTCTGGGCAACCTGTTCCAGTGTTTCACTGCCTTCAGTGTAAAAACTTTCTTCCTTATGTCTAGTCTAAATCTACCCTCCCTTAGTTTAAAACCATTACTCCTTGTCCTGTCACAACAGGTCTTGTTAAAAAGATTGTCCCTGTCTTTTCTATAGACCCCCTTTAAATACTGGAAGGCCACAATAAGGCTTCACTGGAGCCTTCTCTTCTCCAGGCTGAGCAGCCCCAGCTCTCTCAGCCTTTCTCCATAGGAGAGGTGGCTCCTGTCCAGCCTTTCATCCACCAGTACCCCCAAGTCCTTCTTGGCAGGGCTGCTCGCAATCCCTTCATCCCCCAGCCTGTATTGATACCAGGGATTGCCCTGACCCAGGTACAGGACCTTGCACTTGGACTGGTTGAACCTCATGATGTCCACACAGGCCCACTTCTCCAGCTTGTCCAGGTCCCTCTGGATGGCATCCCATCCTTCTAGTGTGCCAACTGCACCACTCAGCTTGGTGTCATCTGCAAACTTGCTGAGGTTGCACTCGGTCTCGTTGTCTATGTCATTGATGAAAACATTAAACAACATTGATCCTAGTACGGACTCCTGAGGAACACCACTTGTCACCAGTGTCCATTTGGACACCAGGCCTTTGACCATTACCCTCCAGCTGCGACCATGCAACCAATTTCTGATCCACTCGACAGTCCAACCATCAAATCTTTATCTCTCCAATTTAGAGAGAAGGATGTTGTGGGGGACCGTGTCAAAGGCTTTATAGAAGTCCAGGCAGATCACATCCATTGCTTTTCCCTTGTCCACTGATGTAGTCATTTCACCACAAAAAGCCACAAGTTTGGTCAGGCAAGACTTGCCCTTGGTGAAGCCATGCTGGCTGTCTCTAAGCCACTGAAGGTGAAGGGTTCTGGAGCAGAGGCTTGTGCCAAGTGACCCTTTCTTAGCTGGCAAAACTACAGCAGCAAGGCGGCAAAAGCACCAGGAGAGAGAGGAAACCCCAGGCCCCCCCGCCCCGAACAGGAAAGAGCAAGTTGCCAACGATCCTGCGTGGAGGAAAAGGGGCGATAAGTAGGATCAAAACCTTGGACTCCAGGAGTGTTAACTTTGGACTCTTCAAGCAGCTACTTGGAGGAATTCCATGGGTCAGCGCTCTAGAAGGCAGGGGGGTCCAAAAGTGCCAGTCGCTGTTTAAATGTCACTTTGTCCATGTTCAGGAGAAGTGCATCCCTCTGAGAAAGAAATCTAGAAAAGCAGGTAGAAGACCCACATGGATGAGCAAGGAGCTTCTAGCAGAGATCAGGTGGAAGATAAAGGTCCATGGAACGTGGAAAGAGGGACAGGCCACTTGGGAAGAATACAGGAACATGGTCAGAACATGCAGGAATGGAACGAGGAAGGCCAAGGCTCACCTGGAATTGAAGCTGGCAAGGGATGTCAAAGACAACAAGAAGGACTTCGTCAACTACATCAGCAGCAAAAGGAAGGCTAGGGACAATGTGGAGTCACTGTTGAATGACGTGGGTGTCCTGGTGACGGAGGATGCAGAGAAGGCAGAGCTACTGAATGCCTTCTTTGCTTCAGTCTTCAGTGCCAAGGCAGGCTCTCAGGAACCCCAGGCCCTGGAGGTAAGAGAAGAAGTCCACAGAGAGGATGACTTTCCCTTGGTCGAGGAGGACTGTGTGAGGGATCGCTTAAGTGATCTGAATGCCCACAAATCCATGGGCCCTGAGGGAATGCACCCACGAGTACTGAGGGAGCTGGCGGATGTCATTGCTGAGCCACTCTCCATCATATCTGAAAGGTCGTTGAGGACAGGAGAGGTGTCCGAGGACTGGAGAAAGGCCAGTGTCACTCCAGGCTGCAAAAAGGGCAAGAAGGAGGACCCAGGGAACTACAGGCTGGTCAGCCTCACCTCCATCCCGGGAAAGGTGATGGAGCAGCTTATCCTGGAGGTCATCATCAAGCAAGTGAAGGAAAAGAAAGTTATCAGGAGTAGTCAGGATGGATTCACCAAGGGGAAGTCATGCTTGACCAATTTGATAGCTTTCTACGATGGCATGACAGGGTGGGTAGATGAGGGGAGAGCTGTAGATGTTGTCTACCCCAACTTCAGCAAGGCTTTCGACACAGTCTCCCATGATATCCTCCTAGGGAAGCTGAGGAAGTGTGGGCTGGATGAGTGATCAGTGAGGTGGATTGAGAACTGGCTGAATGGCAGAACTCAGAGGGTTGTCATCAGAGGCACTGAGTCTAGTTGGAAAATTGTAACTAGTGGTGTCCCCCAGGGGTCAGCACTCGGCCCAGTCATTCAACTTCTTCATCAATGACCTGGATGAAGAGTTAGAGTGTACCCTCAACCATTTTGCTGATGACACAAAACTGGGAGGAGTGGTGGATTCACTAGAAGGCTGTGCTGTCATTCAGCGTGACCTGGACAGGCTGGGAAGCTGGGCAGAGAGGAACCTGATGAAGTTCAACAAGGGCAAGTGCAGGGTCCTGCACCTGGGGAGGAACAACCTCATGCACCAGTACTTACTTGGGGTGGACCTGCTGGAGAGCAGCTCTGTGGAGAGGGACCTGGGTGTCCTGGTGGATGACAGGTTGACCATGAGCCAGCAGTGTGCCCTGGCTGCCAAGAAGCCCAGTGGGATCCTGGGATGCACTAAGAAGAGTGTGGTCAGTAGGCTGAAGAAGGTTCTCCTCCCCCTCTATTCTGCCCTAGTGAGGCCCCATCTGGAGTACTGTGTCCTGTTCTGGGCTCCCCAGTTCAAGAAAGATGAGGAGCTACTGGAGAGAGTCCAGCGGAGGGCTACGAGGATGATAAGGGGATGGGAGCATCTATGAGGAAAGGCTAAGGGAGCTGGGTTTGTTTAACCTGGAGAAGGCTGAGAGGGGACCTAATAAATGTTTATAAAATATCTGAAGGGTCGGTGTCAGGAGGGTGGGGCCAGACTCTTTCCAGTGGTGCCCAGCAACAGGACAAGGGCCAGTGGGCACAAACTGAGGCACAGGAAGTTCCGTCTGAACATGAGGAAGTATTTCTTCATTCTGAGGATGACGGAGCCCTGGAACAGGCTGCCCAGGGAGGTTGTGGAGTCTCATTCTCTGGAGACTTTCAAAACACGCCTGGACGCTGTCCTGTGCAGCCTGCTGTAGACGACCCTGCTTTGGCTGAGGGGTTGGACTAGATGACCCGCAGACGTCCCTTCCAACCCCTAACATTCTGTGGTTCTGTGATTCAGTTAATCACCTCCCTGCCCTCCATGTGCCTTAGCAGACCTTCTAGAAGAAGCTGTTCCATGATATTCCCAGGTGCAGAGGTGAGGCTGCCAGGTTGGTAGTTCCCAGGGCCCTTCTTTCTACCGTTTTTAAAAACGGGCACAATGTTTCCGTTCTTCCAGTCACCAGGGACTTCACCTGACAGCCATGACCTTTCAAATACGATGGAGAGTGGCTTGGCAACAAAATCAACTAGTTCCCTCAGGACCCTGGGATGATTCTCATCAGCTCCCATAGACTTATGTATGTTCAGGTTCCTCAGGTGGTCATGAACCTGATCTTCCCTTGTAGTGGGAGGGGTTTTACCCTCCCTGTTCCTCACTGACTCGGCAGGGCTGAGGAGAGAGGTTGCCAAGTGAAGACTGAGGCTTAGGGTAGGACAAGAGGAAATGGCCTCAAGGAGCATCAAGGGAGATTTAGATTGGATATTAGAAAAAATTTCTTTACTGAAAGAGTGGTCAGGCATTGGAATAGGCTGCCCAGGGAAGTGGTGGAGTCACCATTCCTGGAGATGTTCAAAAAACATGTAGAGATTGCACTCTGGACATGGTTGAGCAGGCATGGTGGTTTTGGGTTGACGGTTGGACTTGATGATGTTAGAGGTCTTTTCCAACCTGAATGATTCTATGATTTTATGGTTCTTGAGTACTTCAGCCTTCTCCTCATCTGTCGATACTGGGTCACCATTCTTGTTCTCCAGGGGGGGTACGCTTTCTTTAACCTTGCTTTTCTGGCTGACATACCCGTAGAAGCCCTTCTTATTATTCTTTGCACCCCTTGCCAAGCTCAGCTTCAGCCACACCTTGGCCCTTCTGACCCCCTCCCTACACAACCATGCAGCATCCCTATACTTCTGTGGAATTATTAGTAAAATTAAGGTTTTACATCTGAAAATTAGGGTTTATACGAAAAACGTAGCAGTGTTCACCCATTGAGGAAAAGCATGAAATCAAAAGGAGCTCTGAGAATGGGACACAGCTGCAGCAGGCATGCGGGGAACCCACTCACACAGCAACTCCCTGCAATGTACCATAGAGGATGAAACAGAGTGGAGACTTTGTGGCCCTGCTCCATGATGATAAAGCAGGAAGAAATGGTTCTCTAGAACTGATAAGCAGCTCATCTGGCCCCCTGAGCCAACAGGTTTTCGAAACCTTGCCAAAGTGCTACCCTCTTGTGAACTTTGCTCGTTTTAATA
>Ga0065711_1008704_pt1 | contig 17470 bp, 6 predicted proteins | sample Hoacrofraction12_FD_59098 | JGI IMG/M metagenome (GOLD analysis project Ga0065711, IMG submission 59098) | Hoatzin crop microbial communities from Cojedes, Venezuela - Epithelial fraction 12 v2 (version 2) | ecosystem: Host-associated > Birds > Digestive system > Esophagus > Crop | place... | reverse complement strand
CTTGTCCTATCACTACACACCCTTGTGAAAAGTCCCTCTCCATCCTTCCTGTAGGCCCCTTCAGGTACTGGCAGGCTGCTCTAAGGTCACCCTAGAGCCTTCTCCAGGCTGAACAGCCCCAACTCTCTTAGCCTGTCCTCGCAGGAGAGGTACTCCAGCCCTATAGGTTGTAGGTGAAGTAATACTTGTATCTCACTGTTCCCTATAGCCTGAATTCACTGACTATATTGCTTCCCCTTGTAGGGTGGGCATGTGTCCCATCCTTTTTTCATGCACAGCAATGCCCCATGGTGGTCACAGCACCAGTAGTTAGTCCTGGGGAAAGCAGTCCAGAGTGGGACCACATCCATGGGATCTGAGGGGTGCAGAAGAGTCCTGTTCTTTTGGGAGGAGGAACTTTGAGTGGGAGAAAAAGGAAGTTCAGAAACTGCCAGCTGCCTTTGCGCCAAGTGTGAATGACTGTGTTCCCACAAAGATTTTATTGTGGGTGTCCTTGATCTTTGAAAAGCCAATGTAAGCTGCATTCAGCTCATTTCAGAGTTTGGAAAAGGAGAAGTTCAAACACAACATGTGATAAAACAGCTGCATGAATATTGGACCATTCTTTATTTGTTGTCAACTGTCACTCCATGGAGATCAAGCGCTCCATCTCTCCTACCTGCTCCAGGTTTTCCAAGCTTCATGAGTTAAGAAGCTTTAATGATTGAAACATTTTTACTTGAATTCTAAGGAGAAAGAGAACTGTATTCTCCGAGCACTGATCTTGAGAATTTTTCAGTGTGTGGGCTGCAGGATTTAGCACCCTTCCCATGTATCTCAGCTCCTTCTAATCCTAGCAGATTGCACTCTCCTCATTTGTATCCAGCCGCTGGCAGAAGGCACGGCTGCAGAATAGGAAATACACCACTGGCCTGACTCTGCTCCAGACCACAAAATTTACTTTCTGAGAAAATTGATTTGTACTATTGGAATATTATGTAAGGAGGGTAAACCTTGAATACTAACTGTTGCTCTCAGCTATAATGATTGCCTGGTGTTTGTGATTCCCTAGGACTGTGAAACAGTCAGGACCAGATCAGACCACTGCTCAGGGAAACTTGGAAATGGGCGTCCAGCTGTGAAGACACCAGTGCAGAGGTGAAACTCCTTAAAATGCCCCCAGCTGTTTCTATAAAGATGCTGAGAAATATTTATGGGTTGAAAAACACCTTCCAGCTCATCCTCAGATACCATCAGTGCATAGTATATTCCTAGGCGGGCTGAAGTACTCTGACCCTTAAGGCAGGAGCAGGGCCTGCATCACCTTTAAAGGCAGAAGTCCAACTGCTTTCCAGCCACTGAAATGAGGCAGTAACACTTGTCTGATTAAAGTCTAATCTGTGCTTGTCTAAATCATAACTGTTTGGAGCATTCCTTATCTTGCTTTTATAAATATCACAGGTGGTAAATGCAGCTTATGCTCTAGTAGTTAGTTCTAATAATCCTCAAGCAGAATTATGTAGGGGACTGGTAAGTCTTTGGGGTTTGTTGTTTTGGTTTTTTCTTTTAACTCATAGCCATTTGTTCCTGCTATGTGTTTCTCCACTTTTGTAAAAAGAATTTTGGTACCCAGTGTCTTCTACCTGTGAAGGCAGACAACTACCATTCATCCTCAGAAATATGTGTGTCAGGTTGGAGGGGCAAAAAGATCCATTTGTAATAACGTTCTCTGTCCTCTTCCTGTTAAAATACTCTTTTCATCCAATTCCTGGAGCATAGTCCTGCAGGACAAGTGTTTATGTTTGAAGTTCTTCTGGGTAACTTCTTCCTTCTGTTCTAGTCCATATCATTTTTACATTACTGTAAATGAAATTCATGTATATAACTGTGTGACTCTGTTTCCAAAGTCCTTGGCTAGACCTTATGTGGCATTGAAGTGCTGTTTTCAGTCTCCTGCATGGAGACAAGAAAGGTAGTAACACTTCAGTTTCAGGTCCAGCTGAAAACATATTCAGGAAAACTTTATCCAAAGACGCTACTAATCTAAACAAGGTGATTTATGATTGAAACAAAGGAGTGAAGTGAAAACAATTATGACAATATTAAATGTAGTTCAAAATCTAAGGTACATCACATTGAATTCTGGTGTATATCGCACATTTAACAATTTATGATGAAAGAAACTTCATAGCTATCACTGAGACTGCTGATACACTGCAGACAATGAATTTTTTTATTTTCTGAAGAACTGAAAATGAGACTGAAGGTCACACTTCAGGAATGCTTTAGGATGCCTTCAGACTCAGATAGCTGAGGTGTCTGAATGCAGGTTAAGATAGGTCTTGAAGATGTCAAAAGTCTCTCTTTGTTAGTGGAGATCTGGGAAGGGTTGCTTCAATATAGACACAAGGTCTTATTTTGGAAATAATGGTGAATTTTACCTGACTTCCAGCTTCCTCCCCAAAAGGGTGTGGAACTCCTGTAGGTCCTGCATAATACTTGCCATCCTCACGTATCCATCTTGAATACCCAAGAGCAGCTAACACTTGTCACATACCTATAAGAAACTAATTTATCTCAAGGTGTCTATCGGCACTTTAGAACATGAAGTAAAGAGTAGATGTGCTCTGTAGAAGAATCCAAAGCCTGTCACTGTGACATTTATGCCACATGGGACACAAAACTCCTCAGGCTCAGGTTTAAAGATGCCTGAATAAAGATGATTCAGTAGGGAGGGTCCCAGCACCAACTGAAAGCATGGTGTCCAGGTCTAAAATGTTCCTCCTCTGCTTTTTGGAACCCCCAAAGACCAGTCTATGTAGTCACTTCAGCATATGGGTGAGTTGCACTACGGCTGTAGCATGCTAAGGGTCTGCACAGGTCTTGAATTATTACCCAAGTCATCACGAAACACTACCTTTCATGTTCTGGAAGTGAGATAAGTCCCTTTCATGGTCCCCTCCATTCTGTGGCTTTACAATATAGTCATGAAAAGGGATTCAAAACAGAAAAAGTTACGGTTGTTCAGGATGTTTCTGCCCTCATTTGCGCAAGCATCTGTGACGTGAGCACTGCAACTAAAGCTCACTGCACCTATATCAGTTGATAGACAAAAATCTGGAGATTAGTTTTAAAACTGCTGACGAAGGTGGATTGGAGCTAAGCTGCAGGACTTTGGACTGACTTTAATTCAGAGTGTTGCTATTTTTATTTTGCTGACTCTGTGCAGGAGTTTACATATGAGAAAGATGACTTCCTAACATACTCTGAACTGGATCCTGTAGAGTTCACAGGGGCCTCACATCTCTCCTGTATCCCAGTGGGGAACAGTTTGTACCCAGCCCATCATATTCATTGCATGTTTTAGTGCTGTGTGAATGCTGTTAAAATTTGTCATAGTGGATTAGGACCTGCAAAACCACTGTGTTAAGCAGTGTACAAAATACAGAAATGAACCCTGTATTTTCTTTACCCTTAGAGGTATTACTTGTAGGAGTCCACAGCTATGCACAGCATTATTTTCTTTCACACCTATTTGAAGACCTACCTGTCCATAAAGCTTGAAACTTGCTAGGAAATTATTATTCTATCTGTGTGCCAAAAATAGAGTTGTGTAATTAAAGAACTTTTTCCAGTCCATTTTGAATAAATAAAGTTTTCACATTTTCAAACCAACTGAAAATGTGCAAAAGCTCTTGAAATTGCATGAAATATTTTGTTTGAACTGAAAACAAAATATTCAATTATTTCAAGTCTTTTGTAGTTTTAGAAAGATGCATTACATTCCAAAAAGAATGAGAAGTGAATTAACTGAAAAAGGAATATGGCTTTGTTTTATACAAATACTTCAAGTTCTGTAGATTTCACGATTATTTTTCCTCTTTTTTTTCCTCGATTAATTCAGTAAATGTGAAAAGAAATTCACAGTACTTCATGGACCACCTGACTGTATTTATAGAGGAGAGAAGTAGGCAATCAAGTCTGAATAACTGCTACCAAATGTTTCACCAGCTTCTGCCTGCAACTACTCCACTGTTACCATCACTGTAATGTCTTGAAGAGTGGATTAAATGGGGAGAGGAGGAAAGCTGTGGTTGCTAAAAATCACTGCTATCAGCACATAGTTTATGAAGCACACCAAACATGGGAGAGCCTGGCCAGCCAGACAGCTAGACTTTGCAAGTTTGGAGCAAAATTAAACTCTGATGAGCCGTAGATACTAATGTAAATTGCTGCTACCTTCTGAAAAAAATAATTTGGACCATTTTAAGTAAAAACTTTCCTTTATGACCCAATAATAGGAATTTTTCTATTATTTCCTCTGTATTGGCCTTCTGATACTCCCACTATATTACTAACAGTAAACTAATTCTCCAGCGGCATCTATATGTAGAGGAGTTTGTTTTATCTTTGGGAAAACAACCTGGAAAAGAGGAACCACTTTCAGGGAACTACTTTCACTAGCAGCAGTAAAATCCTCTCATTTGCATTATTCGTCTTTGTTCTGCAAAATCCTGATACTCTCAATTATTTTGCTTTGATGTCCATTAGGAATACAGTTGAAATAATCCAAATTAGTACTTGTCTGCCCTGCAGACTGCATCCCTATACACCCTGCACCATTGCAAAGTACAAAGGAATTAAATGTATGGGATTTAAAAGATGGGAATAGGTGTAGTCCATTCAATGCAAAATTCGAAATAGTCTAGAAAACAGACTAGAAGCAAGGAGTAAGAGAATTTCTTTTTTAAGGTAAAGAAATATCTGTGTTGTCAAGTACTGACATGGTTTTCTGGCTTAACCACCTATCAGTGAAAATCCAAACAAAATCATCCGTTCACTTCTCACTATGTACCCAGATGCCTTAAGACAACATATTTTTAGTTTTCTTCTGTCTCCAAGAGATGACTCTGTCTCCACCCTTTTTCAGTGTCACACAAAGGTTTTAGAAGCTGTTTTAAATATGTATGAGACCATCTTTAAGGATTTCAGCAGCTTCCTTTTGTGTCAATGATGACAAGCTGAAAGAAGGATTTGTGACCAAGAGGAAAAGAAATCTATGTAAAGTTAGTCCACATGAAATGAAACAGAGGTTTGATAGAAAACCCTCTTGTTATTTGTATTTGTTAACCCTTTCTATTTAGAAGCTAATGCTGTAAAATTATGAATCATAAAATGGGTAGGCAAGTATATCCTAGACTTCAGCAAGTTGGACATGCAGTCGGGACTGTTGGCATAGACAGATCAACTTCCTACACCACGATTATGCTCTTATGAAAGGCTTTAACAATTTAAAGGTTACTTTTTCAAATGACAATTAGCAAATTTGAATTATCAGATGACAAAGGTATGAGGTTTTTAAGCCCTAACAGGAGTGTTAAGTCTTTCCTATAGCTACAGACCTGTACCTAGTCTCTTACTACAGCTCATCTGACCAAGAGTAACTAGTTAAGCTATTGTAACGTAATTATCAATCTGAATCATTCCATCAGACTCTCCTCTGGAAAACCAAAGAAGACACTGCTGTTAAGTGTCAAGGACTCCTTGCCTGGCAATAGACTGAAATATGGTGATTTATGATAAATTTTAAGAATTCATTTTCGTGATGCAAAAATTATTCAGCTGCAGTGCATTGTTAGCTCCTGTGGTAGGGGTGAAGTGACATTCCTTTTGTGATGAAAGTGAATTTGAGCTGCAAAAGCTGTTTATATACTTTATAAACTCTCATTCTTTACACAAATATGCATATTTCTCACCTTTGAATAACTGTGTATTTTTTATTCTTTAGCAACTGTTGTGTGTTGAGAAAAAGTCTATGGCAGGTCCCTATCTTTATTTATGTCCTTTTTATTCCTCTAACTTCTTTTACCCATTTTGCAGGGTGGGTAGGTAAAAGGTTATTGTTCACAGAATTGCAGAATCACAGAGTGGTTGAGGTTGGAAGGGACCTCTGGAGATCATCTGTTCCCACCCCACTGCTCAAGCAGGGCCACCTAGAGCCAGTTGCCCAGGACGTGTCCAGATGGCTTTTGAATATCTCAAGCAATGAGACTCTACAACCTCCCTGGGCAACCTGTTCCGATGCTCAGTCAACCTCACAGTGAAGAAGTGTTTCCTGGTGTTCAGACAGAACCTCTTGTATTTCGATTTGTGCCCATGTCCTCTGGTCCTGTCACTGGGCATCACTGAAAAGAGCCTGGCTCCATCCTATTCACATCCCCCTTTCAGGTATTTCAATATGTTAGTAAGATATCCCCTGAGCCTTCTGTTCTCCAGGCTAAACAGTCCCAGCTCTCTCAGCCTTTCCTCATATGAGAAATGCTCCAGTCCCTTACAGCAACTCATGTTTCTCATGGCCCTTTGCTGGACTCTTTCTAGTATGTCCAAGTTTCTCTTACACTGAGGAGCTCGGAACTGGACACTGTAGCACAGTAATCCAGTTCTCATTCCAGTTCTCATTCCATTGCTCAGCCTTGACCTCACACATCCTCAGGTAAGAATGAAGACTTACACATGAAGACAGGTTCAGTCTCTCAAGAGACACCCCTTGGGTACTGAAAAGGCAGTCTGGTTGGTGAGCTCAGGCTGGAGCACCAGTTGCTCGAGATCCATTCTTCTGAGTCTGTGCCTTTTGGGGAATAAAGATCCCAGAAACTGTTTTACTACCAAGGGTAATTTAGGCAGCAGGATGACGCTTCCTCTTTATGGCTAGAGGTCATCTCCCCAGAAATCAGTTCCTTCTCCAACATTCGTCTTGCATGCTCTGTGAGCAGGCAGGAAACTTGGGACAGTTTCAACAAGAAAGGAGAAGGCTGTCCAGATTCATTCTTTTTTTCTCACGCCTTTCTCCTGGGAACAGATAATGTTACTTCCCCATATCCTTCATGAGTAATTTAGCCTTTACGTAAGTATGTATAGAACAGGTGAGTAGTACCACTGAGGCCACACTAGCTGTTGCTCAAAGGAAAGAAACGGCCTCTTTTCACTGCAGTTCTCTAACTTATTTTTAACCTGTGCTTTCAGGAGAAGATTAATTTCTCCTTTAATGACCTGAATGCATTGAGTAGGTCTCTGTTGATTGGAAAGAAAAACCAAGATAACAAGCCTCAACATAGAGTCCCTCAGTTCTTCAGATGCATTCCACTCCAAAAGCTTAGATGACGTGATGTGTGCATCTTTTTTGAAAAGTAAACTGTGTACTAATGACATTTCTTCTCTCCATCAAGACTAACAGAAGTACCCACATCCAAAAACTCCACCATCATCAGCCAGTAGCAGTACGTGTTAAGTGACTGCAAAAGCAGCCTTTACTCATTAATTGCTAAGTCTTGTAAAAGTATGGGTAAGTGAGCTAATGTCAGCCTCTTCACAGAACTCCTGTGTTCTGGGCCATCTGTTTTTAATTTCTTCATTTACTGAGAAACCATCATGTTCCGAACACATTATAGAAAATGCTGAAATAAATTTAGAGCTTTTTTGGCATTATGCTCTTTCGGTGCAAATCCTGTTGAAGTTTATTTCTTAAAATAATTTTTTTCTCAGTTCCTATAAAAATTTTGAAATATTTAAACAAAAATATGCAAAACTGTGAGATATTTTCCAGATTTTATCCTACTGTTATTACGCAAGTGTATAGTACCTTTAAGAGCACAAGGCAATGCTACTGTTACTAACACAATGACAATAGCCATTAACTGCGGTGTCAATGGCCAGTACCACATCTTCAGCGAAGAAAAATTTTCACAGTCCCAGACACACACAGTAACAGAAAATTTAAAACTAATGATCCTTTGGGATCAAGGTGAAGGTAAAGACCTTGAGCTGAATAGAAAATTAAAAAATGAGGCATCCTATTGAAATGAAAGATCTTGGGGTCACATCACAAAATGCCATGTTCAAAGACTGTTGTTCATCTTGGAGATTAAAAATCTGACAGTAAAGGATGGAAAAATGAAAAAAAAATCGTAATAACTGTGCAAAATCTCTTGAAAGTTCATGTTTCTGGGAATTGGTTTGGGGGACTGCTCAAAACCATTCGGTGATTTTTTTGTTGTTCTGTTTTTTTCCCAAATTAACTGTCAAGTGTGGATGCTTTGATCCTAATATGTAACTTATTCATAGCTGTGAGTAAAATCCTGCCAAGTAACAGGATATTTCATCAAATTTTGTTATAAGTGAATAATATGATGATACACTGCTACTAATGACATAATATAAGGTCCCCATAGAGGTAAGACACTCATTAGTGTAGAAGCAGGTAGTAAGAGACAGTTTTCTCCTTGAAAGTTTGTAGTTTAAACAGCCAGAGTAGGCAGGGAAGCAGGGAGGAAAGGAAGTATCTCCCATAGTCACCCCTGAAAACATAACAAAGAGGAGAATAAATGTTCCTCCAGTTTTTCAGAGTTCAGTTCATGCGAACTGCCCACTTCGCCAGCCTGACTGTCAGATGTGGTATCCTTAAAATACATCTCCTTTGTATGGCCACGCTTGCATTTGTAAAGGCAGGGACACAGTTCCTCATCAAGGATTTTCAGTGTCTTAGCAGGGGAAATAGAGTGTAATGAAAGATTGACCGTTACAGTATGTTTCCCAGAAACAGATGTGATTTGTTGCATGAGTTTAAGAACAGAGTCCTTCAGGCCCCTTTGAGAATAAAAAAAAACTTCATGGGTTCAGGTTTCCATGTTATTCTTGTCTCCTAGGTGTCTAAATTTAAATGTCATAGACCACCATCTTCTCCTATCCGCTTCAAAAACAACTTATTCTCTACCAGTCATAGAATTTTTAATATTTTTAGTATCAAAAGTTCCAACTTTCAAAGCATTTTGAACTTTATAGCTGTATGCAAAAAAAAAAGTTTCAAACCAAATAAAGACTTTTTTTGGTTTATTGTTGGAAAATATCAGGCAGTGTATTTGTGGAATTTCAGAAGTGTGAAACTGTTTTAAAGATGGAGCTTTGCCAGGCTTGACACTTTGTTTAGAACAATTTCGCTTTTGGCAAATCCACATTGCTTTTAAACCAAACTGACTGTGTTGGATAACTTTCACATGGTTCTAATTAAAACTGTTCCAAATTACTTAGTACAACCAAACACTGTTTTCTTGTATTGACACCAAGGAGACAGCAGTGGTTGGAGCACACACCACGTGGATCATCCCAACCTCTCATGGACAAAGCATGCTCTGTTGCCCAAGCACAAGGCAAGTTCCACTGATTAACAAGGTCCACTTCTGAAAATAATCACATACAACATTTGAATTAGACAACTAGTACTGAGACCTGGACAACATATAGGCTTTTGCAGAAATATTTGCATGTGTATTTAATACCCTCAAAGATCTGGTGTTGAAGCCACTGCTTCAGACTCCCCGTGCAATTTGAGACAATTTATCTAGATTCTCTGCCTGAGGACAACAGGTATGTAAAAAATTATTAACCTCTCCAAAACTTTAACATATTCAAGGGCTGCATAAGTACCTTCATTAGAAATAAATCTAGTATTGTGAAATATAACCCTGCCTAAGATAACAGGCAGGTTTTATTATTATTTTTGTTTTAATTTAGAAATACATACCTGAACTGAAAGTGGATTAATTCATTGGGGTTTTGTTACAGACCAAGCCTAAAACAAGCCCTGCTGGTCCGTTCCTTAGGCTGTTGCTGTCCAAAAGCGGTGACAATAGACCCCATGGAATAAGTTTGCCATCAGCTAGGGAGAAGGGACACAACATAATTCTTCATAGTAGCAAATTACCCATATGCCTGGTTACACAAACACGATCTTCCATATTCCTTATGCTGCCATTAAGACTACTACCAAACCTCCCTCTTAATTGATTGAAAATGAAATTAGAAAAAAAAATAAGTTTTTTCAAAAAAAAGTAAAAAAAAACCTTTTAGAATTTGTGGACTGATACTAATAATCACTATTTTTGCTTCTGTGAGGAAAACCACGTTTCTTCTAGTTGTTCTTCTACTTTCTTTCTCACTGCGTGGAATTCTGCCAAATTAGGGGCCATTAGCTCAAATAGCTACTCTGCTCTCATCTACTTATCTGTCAGATGCAACAGGGAGGAATTACATGGGATCCCTAAGGGGATTCATCTACGTCATAGATTTCTAAGCTACATGATCTGAGATGTTTACAACACAGTACAAAGATTAGTCAAACAAATGTTGAACAAATATTTGTTGGTAATGTTTTCTGGAGGAAACAGTCTTCCTGGTCTCGTGTTTGTAGTGCGGTGGCCTGGTGGGTGACCTTGCCTTAGTACTAGGAATTAAAGCAATCAGTAAAGTCCACTGAGTTCATGAGCAGCCATGTAGCATCAGTGTGAGAGTGTCACTGTGTAGCCTTTTTTCTAGCCTTTTTTCTCAGACACTTGTGCAAGTTTCAGAAAGGGGCCCAAATACCCTTTAAATTCCAGTTAAGAATTTCAATAGCTCATAAAATGTATACATATAATCTTAGAATGATAGAATAACATAGTTTGAAATGGACCTCTGGAGACGACCTGATCCAATGCTCTGCTCAAAGCAGGGCCATCTTTGTTTAGACTGCTCAGGGACACATCCAGTTCTTTTTCAAATATCTCCAAAGTTGGAGATTTCACAGGTCTCTTTCCCAGTCCTCTGAACTAGTTACCTAGTGAAAATTTTCTTTCCATATAGATCTTTTTTTTTCTTCATCAGAGCTTACACATGCTGCCTTTCATCTTGTCACTGTGGGCCTCTGAGTAGACCCTGCCTTTGTCTTCTTCACGTCCCTCATCATTTGCTGGAGTCAACAGAGTGAGACACACATGCAGAAAGAAAGCGTGTGTTCTTAACAGCACAAGTGGTTACCACTGAAAGAGTTCACTATTCTGAATTTCATCTTCTGAATAGTTTCTTTGCTCAGCTAAGAAATACAGCAAAAGCAGCTTTAATCCTACGGCTAAACAGCCATTCAGTTTTACCAATTAAAAAAACAAAAAAACAACACAAAAAAAAGAGGCACTGACTTAAGTATTCAGAGATAAAAAGGAAGGTTAAAAAAGGAATTATTTTATTTTGCCTTTGGACCACCAGCCTGGAGCATAGGGGTCTCTGGCATCTCAGTGTCAAGCATCAGGACCCACCAGGTAGTGTAATTCTTCTCTCATATCTTCCTTCTTCAAAGCACACAATTTTATTTTTACCTGCTAGGCTCCCAGATGAGTCTTTTTAGGAAATCAGTATTTTAATGACTAGAAAATTTCTTCTAAGTTACAGTTAATGTTCATGTGTTTCTCTGCCATTATTCCCTCTGGCTGGAGAAGTCTTCTCCGTCCTAGTATTTACCTTGCAATGTTCAGAACTGCCAGCCTGCCTCCCACCTGCCTTTCTTTGCTACATTAAACAAGCTGTATCTTGTTCCTTTTTTTTTATTTTAATTTAAAATTGGTCCCTGATCACATTTTCAAGTTTTTTATTGCAGCTAGGGGAGCTAAAAATGGTTTGCTTCTTTTTTTTTGTTTTCTTTTGTATTCTCTTTAACACTATCTGCTGTAAACTGGGAACTATGAAACAGAAAATGGAACTATGAAACAGAAAATCTGCTGGGCTTTATTCATTTTCAGCAGCTAAGACTTTTTTTTGAAACAATCACCAAATATTAAGAGAATGCAACATTAACAAAAATTTGGGATGATTTTTAGGGACTGGTTGTGACTTGAAAGAGTTACAGGGGGCAAAAAAGCCAAACCTTTATTTTTTTCCTCTCTTCTCAGGTCAGATTAATACAATATGATATTTTATATTACTTACATGAGCAGATTCAGGTTTGTTCTACTAGCAAATGCTGTTTATTCAATTTCCAGGCCTTGATAATAGTATGAACATATAATCACATATCTTAGTCCAAAGCCAACTGAAGCCTTTGGGAGACAATATATTATAGGCAATTCAGTCCAAAATGCAACCTTTTAAATTTATTTGGTCTTCTTCCCATGAGATCTGGGTCCTAATTTCTCATATAGGTTGTATTATTCCAATAATAATGTTCACTTCAAAGACAGTCATACAGAGGAATGTACAGCAAAGCCAGTTTCGCTGTAATACGGAAGCAGTTATGTGCTGATCGTATTTGGTTTTAATGAGAGGCAGCCTGTACCAATTACATGAGCAGTGAACTATTAATCCAAGTGCAACAAAAATTCGATTATCAAAAATCTAAAAGTGTCTCTCTCATATGCCTTCAGAAGTCTATAGATCTACTGCTACAAGAGACAGATCAGCTCATCAGCTGAAGAAATAGGTAGATATTGAATTCAGGTGAAATTACTAGGACTAAGGGGACGGGATTGTATCTCCAGGAGACTATACATAAAATGATTCATTGACTTCATGTAGTGTTCCCAATCCTTGCTTTAAAGTTTTGGGAATTCCACAACCAAACTTGCAATGGTCTTGAAAAATTCCTCTTATGCTTCTGTGACAACACATGGAAAAAAACCTTTGACTACACCACAACACAGTACAAGATTTTCTAAAACTCATATTTTGCAAATCTTTTAAACTGTACTGTAGTAAGCTCTTATGGACTGTTTGAAATAGTGATTTTTAGTGAACCTATAGAAAAATGAGTGATTGCTGGCACATTCTTGTCAATAATCTTGTGTAGATATATTCTGGTTAACATCCTATAAAGCATTTCGCAATATGCAGGGGAGAACTCATCATTCTTATTTCTTACGCCAGCAAATTTCCTCCCAGCTGGCTTTCTCTTTGCCCATACCCACAATCTGAAACTGCTTCCTACATCCTTGCCCTTGTTGCTGACATCTGACCTTTTAGTGCATTTCCATCTAACAAGTTACAGTGATGAGAAATAAAAATGAGAAACACTAGAGAAAACTGTGGTTCAACTTTCCATTCTTAAAGTTTGCCTTTGTTTCTCCTTGCTCTGTGTCTAACTGTCCATTTTATGTTTTCTGTGTTTTTATTTTCTCCATAGAGGACAGGTTCTCCCAACAAAGAGGCTGAATTGCGTATTCTTCTCCTAGGGAAGACATCTTTACCTGATTGCTCGTTCATCCATGTTTTAAATGATGGGGTAGGAAGCTTTGCTTTTCCTCCTTGCTCTGTTCCATCCTATGTGTTGCTTTCTTTGCATTCGTCTGTTTGCTTTGGTGGATTTGATAGTCATTCTGATAGAATATAATCTTATTTCTTTCCAAAAAGCATATTAGGGTAATGTACATGATGAGACTTTGCCGAGGCTACCTGTTTCAAAGTTTAATCTAGGCCAAACTTAAAAGTGGTTTTGGTTTTTTTTTCTGCTTGAGGAGATGACAGCTAAATAGCAATGGCCGAAGACGCCTATTTCTCCCCAATGGCGAAAGTCAAAGAAAGTTTAGACCATGAGGACTAGATAAAATGCGTTTCCTTTCAAGAAAGTGCTGTTGAAAATGAGATATTGTCTACAAGCTAAGTCATAAGTGGAAAAAATCTGAAATTAAATTTTAGAGATATAATATTCTGGAAATAAATTCAGGGACAGAGAAAATTTCTACAGCAGGTACCATGAGGGATCCTGGAAATCTTTATTGTATGAAATCTTTATTGTATGAATTTTAAATGCCCGTCTTTACACACTCTATCAATTTTAGCTTCCATGATACTCTGTTTAGAACAGAGTCCTTGTGTTCAGTTTCCTTCTTGATATCGTTACCATTTTCTTCTTGTGTTACTTACTTTTTTCCCCCTCTTTTCCCAGGGAAGAACGGTTGCAGCTGTGGTAAATATTGAAAATTCTGTGCCTAAAGGTATAAAGAACTGTAGAAATGTTCATATTAGCTGACAAAAGCATTGTGAGGGCAATAACACCATGACATGAACGACAAATGCATCCTGTTAATAAACGAAAAACAGAAACAGAGGTACACCTCTCCAAAGCTAGGCTTACAGGAAAGCCCTGCAAGCAGTCAGTAATCAAGAAACAGAAGATCTAGTCTATGGGGTTTTTTTAAGGCCATATTTTCAGCAATAGTGGGTATAATTTTGTGAAGCTGTTGCAATAAACAGCTAGAATTTAATGCAAATAATTCTTTTTGGCACCCAGGATATTTCTAGTTGCAGTATACTTACATTTTACTCAACATGCAGTTAATCTATGCAAGGGTTCCTAGGGTTTAAAAAATAATTTATATATGTTATTTTAGCAGTGAGACCAGCTCTCCAACCCATAACAAAAAAAAAAAAAATTTGGTGGTCTGATTGATCAATAGCTTACTAATGTAGTATCATCACTTTTGAAATAAGCAAAAGGTTAAAACCATTACTTATAATAAAATGTCCCATTTTCCAGTCTATGAAATTACAGTCTTTCATCACATCTTTCTTTTCCCATTATATTCCATGAGCATCAATTATTTTTCCTTCATCTCCTTGCAGCATAGACTTGTTAGAATTCCACAAACACAACGTAAACCATTTAGCTGGATCTGAGATAATTCTTGCTCCTACTGAGGTCAAAGGTGAAAATCCTGCTGAAATCTCATGGTTGCATCTTTTGCCACACTGCTGATCTCTTCTGGGTCTTCTACCTCTTTATTAACTGCTACAACTAGTGTTGGCCTCCCTGGGGAATTTTGCAGACTGTAACAGGAAAGTCTGGAACTGTGGTAGAGATACAGCACATAGGTCTTTGTGCTTGGGTTCAAGGAAACTTCAGGCTGATTCCCAGCAGTAGTCTGTAACACAGAAACAGTGATTTCTATACTTCATACATAGTCCAGGACACCTCTCTCTCATTTCCCTCTCTTTCTTCTCCTAATTGCCTGTGGTGCAATCTTATTTTTTTTCCCCCAGAAAATGGCCAACATCCTTGCTGTGCAATTAGGTGCTGAGCTTGTTGAGGAAAATAAGCACCAGTCCCGGAGAAGGGCTCTCTGTGGTTCAGTCTGAAGGTTTGTAGCATAGATGAACAACCATTAGCTGTGTGGCTGCTCTTTCTGCCTCTGTTAAATGCTCTTGCTTGCACCCACAATTTTTATAAATTGGTCTCAGCTGTACCTGATGTGTGCAAGTCCTTGTCTGACACACAACATGTGGTTGAGCTAATCACATTGATACCTGCTCATGTTTTGTCTGTCTGCTGTGCCAAGTGATTGCAAGGATTTTTTCATAAAGATTCCCCAGCTATGATTTCAGAGGGTTCACGTTTAGGGATAACAGCTGCTCTCTAGAAAAGTAACATCCCTCACCCCAGCAGCATGTGCTTGGGAAGGGCAGCTTTGTTGTTTTTGACACTTGTAATGGTATATACCCCAATGTGTGGGAGGATTATGTTGTCTTTAGGGTCTAGGTAGAGAAGATTCTGTTTACTAGCCAGTACCATTTCATTATCTTGGAGGGAAAAGAGAATCAGAATCTCATTTTTTATAATGAACTAATTTTAGAAGATTGATATTTTTTGTCATAATAACTGCAACTTTGAGGTATGCTCACATATTATAGCAAATTTAATCCACCTTTTAAAAGCACTTTTGACATCTTTGATTACTTGCAGTAACTTTAACATCTCTTCTGGTTCTTATTGTTCTGGATTCACAATGGAAAATAGAGAAAAAAAATGTAATTCCTGATCTAAAACCTACAAGGTTAGGGTATCAGTAAAGTTATTTCCAAGACAGCAATAACAGAAATAATTTGCAGAAGTTGTTGTTGAGAGGTTTCAAATTTTATTTTTTTTAATGACTTATCAAAACATACTAATGCTAAGAAACCAGGTTGAGAATAGCTCAGTCAAACAATGGATTGATTTCACTTCTAAGCTTTTTAAAATGACCCTTCCTCCCAGTCATGTAGCCTGTTCATATTTCATTCCATAGATGAATAAACTTTATTGCTATTAATTCGTTACCTGGTTCTTCTGATCGTTTATTATTTTCTGTTCATCAGCTGCCAAATAATTTGACTTCATCTTAAAAGTAATTTATGAAAGTTCTGATGCCTTCTAAATTGCACCTTTCAGGGAAAATCTCCAGAAGTTTTTAAATTATATAAGTACTTGTTGTTAATTATATGGCATCTCTAGAGGCAGTGTAAAAAAGCATAAAAAATAAAGATTATAAATAGTATAGATTATATGCAAGCTACCTAGATTAAGCATAGGAAATAGTATAATCAGACTACTGCTACCTAATCCATATGAGCCTTCCTAGAACATTTGTTTGAATGGTCACTCTCAGTTGGCTTACATGTCAAGAAAATATTATTCAAACAGACCTTTTGGAATCTTTAAGATGTCTGAAGTAACTCATCCCAAATAGACCAGGAATGATGTGTAAGAATTATCATGCAGTTTCATACCCCTCAGTTTTGTTGTGCAAAAGTTGAGAAATAATGACTGTGATACAGAATCTTTATCTAAGGATCAAACAATATTCTTGTGGACTTCGTATTTTGTATGCCTTCTCTGAGCAAGAATGAATTGCTAGCACAACGAGCCACTAGTTTCAGCTTTACGCATGGAGGTGTAATCTGTTTCTCCACAGAAGTATGAGTTACCTAGAATTAGTCCATTACTAAGTGGTTCTTTTTACTACTGTCTGACAACTGTAATAACTGATTTTCTGGAGTCTCCTAAAGAATGAGTTCATGGGATTGACAAAGAGATTTGCACCTTCTGGGAGTGTACAGTTGTACACACTTTCTATTCTTGGTACTAGATGCACAGCACTGTACCAACGAGGGAAAATATTTCCATCATCTGTTCCAGAAGGTTCATAACGTGAGATACTAACACCCCAGAAGAGCTGTGGTTGCTGTCCTTTCTGTCTGTGGCCATCAGGTATATGTGCGAAGCAAAACTGTAGTAAGAAAACTGACTGACTTGACTGGCATTTGCTCAATTACTTCTTCGGAAACGCAACTAAAGTCATAGTGAATAAATAATTCATGATTATCAGTCTATTTTAAGAGTATGTCACAATTATTTTGATCTTTTTCTGGGTCTGTTCTAAGTCAGAACTTTAGGGGTATTCTTGTAATTCTCAACTCAGGCCTTACACTTACCAGCCTTTGGGGTGCAAAGCCCCTTATGAGGTGAGCCTGGCAAGGCAAATCCTACATGAGGACCCACTGCAATGTGAAATTAACCAAGTAGCTGCCAGGGCTTAAGTTATTCCATTATCCAGGAAAAGAAAAGATAAAGAATCCTCAGTGGAGATTCAGCTCAAGATTTAGATATCTAAATTTAGGCAATAGACATCTACAAGTAAGCTAGGCGTTTAGATTCACATGAAAGTCATTAAAAATCCAGTTGCTATAATCAGTGGAGCTTACAGCATGATTAAATTCACAAACAAGTTGATACTTTCAGATGAGCTGAGTAACTTTCCAGGATTCACTGACTCCGCTCACCTTCCGATCAAGGGATCGCTTAAGTGATCTGGATGTCCACAAATCCATGGGCCCCGATGGAATGCACCCACGAGTGCTGAGGGAGCTGGCGGATGTCATT